>Ga0105856_1000155_pt1 | contig 36256 bp, 39 predicted proteins | sample OrgsoiDNA_201060_FD_89681 | JGI IMG/M metagenome (GOLD analysis project Ga0105856, IMG submission 89681) | Permafrost soil microbial communities from the Arctic, to analyse light accelerated degradation of dissolved organic matter (DOM) -... | ecosystem: Environmental > Terrestrial > Soil >...
CGCTGGAACGTTGCTTTTAGCAACCTTCGTAGAGCGTGGTTTGCGTACCAGCTGATTAATTGTTGCCATTAAAAAGCTCCTGGATTTTGGTTCATAAACTACTTTGTAAACGCGTGATAAATCACCCCATCATCAGCATGAGCTAATATGGGGACGCAGAATTTTAGGGCTGACCTACAAAGGTGTCAAGAAATATACAGCATTGGCGTAAATCACCATGCGATTTGCTGAGGGTGCTTCTCGGTCAGCGCGACGAAACCAGTATAGTCGATCAGCGTTATGTTGTGTGAAATTTGACCAACCAATCCGCGGGCGGCCAAATCCTCACACAGCGCGTAAATTGGGTGGGTTACCAATTGCAGATGCTGGCCTGCGGTACTGTCTTGTAGCGCAGCCAACACGCCATCCTGCATCAGCAACAAGGCATCTTGCTCGCCGATCAGATCGATAAGTGCGGGGAAATCACAACCTTGGGGAGAATGCGCCAGAGTAAAAAGCATTATTATTCCTGCATCAAAACGTCATGACGATATCGTATTCCGATAACTTGTCGCGTAGCTCACCCTTCGCCAGGGTCTCAACCTCTAGCACCCAGTCCGTCATTCCCGACAAGCCGCGAGACTTTAATGACTCGGCGCAGACAAAGCATTGGTCGATGTCATAAAGGGATAACACACCGTAAGTGACGATATAATTACGGGCTAAAATTTTTTCGGGTTGCTGCTGGGGTAATAGCTGAAAAACGCCATCTGCCACAAAAAACACACCAATGTCGTCGGTCAACGCCGAGGTGGCAAGCAATGCATCAAGCCCTTCTCGCCCTGCTGAAGTTCCATGTGGCCCATGCGTGAAAATAAAGGCGACTTTCTTCATCGTTAATTCACACCTTGTATTTAAAACTGCACAAGCCGATCACAGGTCAGTGAAGCCTCAGCGAGACTCCCCAACCCGGTCAACGTAAAACCAGACTGAAGATTAGCGAACTCCGTTCCCTGATTGCGGGCTTCATCACCGTCAATCACGCCACGACGCAATGCCGCGGCCACGCAAACATTCAGTGCAACCTGATGGTCAGCCGCCAATCTCTGCCAGGCTCGAACTAAATCAAACTCATCAGATGCTGGTGCTGAAAGCTGGTTACCGTTGAGCACACCTTCACGATAGAAAAAGATGCTGTCGAGTTGATGACCACAGGCGATCAATGCCAGCGCAAACTGGTAGGCCGCACTGGCTTGCTGGGTCCCGTACGCCGCACCAGTGACCAGCAGGCAATAGCGCAACTTCAACGTTCACTCCCCACAAGATCACCGCTCTTAAACTGGCGGATATACAGATAAACCGTGTGCTTGGAGATGTTCAGACGATCGGCAACCTGATTAATGGCATCTTTGATATCAAAAATGCCTTTCTCATAAAGATTCAGCACCACCTGACGGTTTTTGGCATTGTTAGACACATTGCGATCGGCATTCACCTCTTCGATGGTGAACTCCAGCGTTTGTGCGACCAAATCATCCACCGATGAGGCAAAGTTCACTGACGGCGCAACGTCCTGCGTTTCAGGAGGCATAAACGTTTGAATAATTTGCGAGAAAGGCACGTCGAGATTCATGTTGATGCAAAGCAGCCCAATCACCCGTTGTTCACGGTTGCGAATCGCAATAGTGACCGACTTCATCAATACGCCGCTTTTTGCCCGGGTAAAATACGCCTTCGAGACATTGCTGTCCGTGCCGGTCATATCATGCAACATACGCAGCGCCAGATCGGTAATGGGCGAGCCGATTTTTCGCCCGGTATGTTCACCATTGGCGATCCGAATGGCGGAGCATTTCAGATCTTCCAGTGAATGCAGAACAATCTCGCAGTGTTCACCGATAAGCATCGCCAGACCATCAACAACCGCCTCATACGAAGTGAGGATTTCGTGATCGGTCTGAGTGAAAGGACGTTGGTCCAGCAAATCCAGTTCGCCGGTTTCGCCAGATATAAGCGAATTAGACATCGAAGCTACCACCCTCTAGATTGCGCCCGCTCGACTTAAGCATCACGCATCAATCAATATTCTGGGCCTTTACTGCCAAAAATGCACAGACAGACACCCTTGAGATCACATGGAATAGTGACGTTAAGCTCGCAGGGCAAACGCGTCAAGTGATCATCATAGAGTAACCGCAGTAAAATAAGGGGCACAGAGATAAATGCGTCTTGAGGGCAAAAAAAACCGCCGCATTAAGCGACGGTTTCCTCAATGACACGCAAAAGACAGATTTATTGTGCTTTAGGTGCCGCAGCTGCTGCGTCGTCAGGCTGTACAGCCGCTTTCGGGTCAGCTTTCGGCGCTGCTTTAACATCCAGCAGTTCTACGTCGAAGACCAACGTAGAGTTAGCAGGGATGCCTGGAACGCCTGTTTTACCGTAAGCCAGTTCCGGTGGAATGACCAACTTGATTTTGCCGCCTTTCTTAACGTGTTTCAGGCCTTCGGTCCAGCCAGGGATAACACCGTCAAGACGGAAGGACAGTGGCTCGCCACGGGTGTAAGAGTTATCGAACTCAGTCCCGTCAGTCAGCGTACCTTTGTAGTTTACCACCACAGTGTCGCTGTCTTTTGGCGTTTCGCCAGTACCTGGTTTCTCAACCTGATACAGCAGACCTGATTCGGTTTTCTTCACGCCTTTGGTTTTCGCGAAGTCAGCGCGGAACTTGTCGCCTTTCTCTGCGTTAGCTTTGGCATCTTGCTCAACTTTAGCCTGAGCAGACGCTTTCACGCGGCCTTCGAAAGTTTGCAGCGTTTTTTCGATTTCCTGATCAGACAGTTTGCTCTTGTTAGCAAACGCGTCCTGAACACCGGCGATCAGCTGATCTTTATCCAGTTTGATGCCCAGTTTCTCTTGTTCTTTCAGAGAATTATCCATGTAGCGGCCAAGTGAAGCACCCAGCGCGTAAGCAGCCTGCTCATCATCACTTTTAAACTTAGTTGTATCCGTTGCTGCCGGCGCGGCGGCTGCTGGTGCTGCCGCTGGCGTTTCTGCCGCTTTCGCTGTATCGGCTGCCATGACCTGCGTCGCATTCAGGGCTAATGCCATCGTGGTCGCTAACAGTGTTACTTTAAACAGTGATTTCATCCATTTCTCCAAGACCTGAAGTCTTTGACCTCAGGTAACAATTACGAAAGTACGGCGGTTACTATAACTGTCCATGTTCGAACAAGACAATCTCTATACTAACCAATAGCGTCTCTTTAGGACCTTTTTTGATCTAATTAGTTTCTGCGTTTACTCAAAATACGAAAACTCTCAAAGTGCTTGTCAGGCAATTCGCCCCGATTGCAGGTAGAATCCCCCCATTGCAGTCTCAAAGAGAGAAATTTTATGGAACAGAGCGCTGTCGAAAAACGTCTGGAAATGTTGGAAAGCCGTCTGGCATTTCAGGAAGTGACGATTGATGAACTCAACCACATCGTGACGTCACACCAATTGGAAATGAGTCGCTTACACGACCACCTGCGCCTGCTGACCGACAAACTGCGCGCGTCGCAGCCCTCCAATATTGCCGACCCGTCTGAAGAGACACCGCCGCCCCACTATTAAATCGGGCACCGTTCACCTCACGTACCGGCAGCAACAAAAAAGGCACCCTAGGGTGCCTTTTCTTTAGCGTAAACGATTAATGACAACCGCATCCGCCGTTACCGCAACCGCCTTTGCTGCCGTGGTCATGGCCGTGATCGTGATCATGGCTGTGACCCGCGCCGCCGCAGCAACCGCTGTGGTCATGGTCATGGTCGTGACCGTGGTCATGACCGTGCTCACCGTGAACGTGGCCGTGGGCCAGTTCTTCTTCGGTCGCTTCACGGATAGCAACGACTTCCACGTGGAAGTTCAGGTTCTGACCGGCCAGCATATGGTTACCGTCAACCACTACGTGGTCACCGTCAACTTCAGTGATTTCAACCGGCACTGGGCCTTGATCGGTGTCAGCCAGGAAACGCATACCCACTTCCAGCTCTTCAACACCCATGAACACGTCTTTAGGAACGCGCTGTACCAGGTTTTCGTCGTAGTCGCCGTAAGCGTCATTCGCGCCAACGTGCAGGTCGAATACGTCACCCACTGCATGGTTTTCCAGCGCCGTTTCCAGACCAGAGATCAGGGAACCATGACCGTGCAGATAATCCAACGGCGCGCTCACCGGTGATTCATCAACCAATACACCGTCTTCTGTACGTACCTGATATGCCACGCTGACGACCAGGTCTTTTGCTACTTTCATGATAACTCCTACCGTTGGAAACTCGATGACAACAACAGTGCCGAATAAATTTGGCGAAGAGTGTAACGGAAATCTACGCCGCTGTACCGAACAGCATAAAAAAACGCGACCAATAACGCTACTTCGGATCAAAAATACCGATAACTTGTTCATCGCGTCGCAGGGTTTTATCGACCTGCTCATCGGTCTGGCGCTTGTGCAAACCACATTTGATGCACTCCACCACTTCAACCTGATCCTCGATCCATAAAGCCAGCGTATCCAGCGCCTTACATTGCGGGCAAACCGCCCCGGCGATGAAACGTTTACGGGTTGTAGCCATGACTTACTCTCCAGAAATATCGCGTCTTACGCCTGCTTTATGATGTGCAGAGCAGGTGAAACGTTTTGCAAAAAAAATCTCGCGGCACGACTCGCTACATGAACCGTGGCATCAGGCTGCAGCGGATCACTCGTCGTCATCCCAACCATCAAGTTGCCGACGCTCATTGTGCATCTCACTTTGGAAGATATCTTCCAGTTCACGCCGCGCCTCTTTCACGCGGGAAATCTGCGCCACGTCGCCACGGTTTTGCGGCACCAGCTCACGCAGCATGCGCATATCTAAGCGGCGGAAATGCTGCTGCGCGCGGTAGGCGCTGTGCGGGTGCATACCGAGCGTGACCAGCGCTTTCTTACCCAGTTCCAGCGCACTGGAAAAGGTTTCGCGCGAGAAATTTGTCACGCCCGCCTGCAACAACTCATGCGCCTCAACGCGCCCACGGGCACGCGCCAAAATATTTAGATGAGGAAAATGCTGCTGGCAAAGGTGCACAATTTCCATCGTATCTTCCGGCTCATTACAGGTGATGACGATAGACTTCGCTTTCTCTGCACCTGACGCCCGCAGCAATTCAAGCTCGGTGGCATCGCCGTAATAGACTTTATAGCCGTAAGTTCGCATCAGCCCCACGGCACTAATATCCCGCTCTAGCACGGTAATGCGCATCTTGTTGGCCATCAACAAGCGGCCAATCACCTGTCCAAAACGCCCGAAGCCAACAATAATCACCTGCGGCTCATCATCTTGTACAAAGTGCTTCTCATCGCTCTCTTCGTTGTCGTTGTAGCGACGAACCAGGATCCTGTCCACCCCTTGCATCAACAACGGCGTGGTCATCATGGATAACGTCACCACTACCAACAGCAAAGAAAGCTGCGAAGAAGAAATGACTTTTTGCGCACCGGCGGCCGAGAACAGAACGAAGGCAAATTCACCGCCCTGACTGAGCACCGCTGAAAATTGCAGCCTGACCGACGTGCGAATGCCAAACACGCGGGCCAGAACGTACAACACGCTGCCTTTAATCGACACCAACACCATCACGCCGATCAGCACCTCCAACACGTGGGTATAAAGCACGCCCAGATTCAGCGCCATGCCGACGGAGATAAAGAACAGTCCGAGCAGTAAACCCTTAAACGGCTCGATAGCGATTTCCAGTTCGTGCTGATACTCACTTTCGGCCAGCAAGACGCCCGCGATAAAGGTGCCCAGCGCCATCGAGAAACCGAGTGAATCCATAAACAACGCAGACCCCAGCACCAGCAGCAGCGCAGCGGCGGTAAACACTTCGCGCACGCCCGAGGCCACTATCCAGCGGAAAATCGGCCGCAGCAAAAAACGCCCGCCGATTAACATCCCGGCAAACGCCAGCACTTTCAAGCCGATCATCCCCCAGTTATTGGTGCCTTCCGGGCCACCGGCCAGCAGTGGGATCAGCGCCAACGCTGGAATAACCGCGATGTCCTGAAACAGCAATACCGCAAAACCAAGCTGACCGCCTTCGTTGCGCGTCATGCTTTTGTCGCGCATTAATTGCAGCGCCATGGCGGTCGAGGACATCGCCAGACCAATCCCGCCGATCACCGCCGCCTGCCAGGAGAAATCCGTCAGATACAGTAAGCCGCCCAGCACCGCAGCGGTCACGATCACCTGCCCGGCACCGACGCCAAAAATTTGCCGCCGCAGTTCCCACAGCTTACCGGGGTTCAATTCCAGCCCGATGATAAACATCAGGAACACCACGCCCAGCTCGGAGAAATGCAGAATTTCTTCGACATCACGAATAAAGCCCAGCCCCCACGGGCCAATCGCAATACCGGCAATCAGGTAGCCGAGCACCGCACCGATACCCAGTTTCTGCGCGACGGGCACGGCGACCACGGCGGCAAACAGAAACAGCAGAATGGCCGCCGGTAGATTCGAACCGTCCATATCAGAGACCTCCGTGGGGAATCGGAGACCGCAGCCAATCGCCGTAGGCCTGCGCATGGCTATGTAAAACATCGGGTTTCTGGCGACGCGCCCAGTAAATGATAATCGGCGTCATCCAGTGCATATGGCACATTGCCGAGGTCAGTTCGAACGGCCGCATAATGTCGGTCATCGGATAGCGGTTATACCCCCCCGCTTTATAGGCCCCTTCCGGTTCACCGGTGGTGACCACTGACCGCCAATATTTTCCGCGCAGCGCATTGCCGCCCGCCCCGCTGGCGAAGCCGCGTGCCAAGACGCGATCCATCCACTCTTTTAGCAGCGCAGGGCAGCTGTAAGTATAAAGCGGATGCTGAAAAACGATCACTTTATGGTCGCGGAGCAGTTGCTGTTCGCGATGAATATCGATGAAAAAATCAGGATAATGGGCGTACAAATCGTGAACAGTGACATGCTCTAATTGTCGTGCGTGCTGCAATAAGACGCGATTGGCGACCGAATCGGGGGATTCTGGGTGGGCATACAGCAGCAAAACCTTGGGTGGCTGCGACATCAATACCTCCAAAGCGTCGTCAGGGTGCGGTTTTTCCGATACCATGCTTCGCAAAGACTAAAAATAGGACGCGATACGTCTTGTTTAACTTATGATCGTGACAATTTAACATACTCTCAACACGGCGCTTTATGATTGTTTTCTCCTCATTACAGATTCGACGCGGTACTAACGTCCTGCTAGACAACGCATCAGCGACCATTAATCCCGGCCAAAAAGTCGGTCTGGTCGGCAAAAACGGCTGTGGCAAATCTACGCTTATCTCACTGCTGAAAAATGAAATGAGCGCCGACGCCGGTAACCTGACGTTTCCCAACAACTGGTCCCTGGCCTGGGTCAATCAGGAAACCCCAGCGCTCGACGTGCCGGCCATTGAGTATGTTATCGACGGTGACCGGGAATTTCGTCAGCTAGAATCCGAATTACAGTCTGCCAACGATCGCGACGACGGCCACGCTATCGCCTTAGTGCATGGAAAACTCGACGCGATTCAGGCATGGACCATTCCGGCCCGCGCCGCCAGCCTGCTGAGCGGTTTAGGCTTTAGCCAAAGCCAGTTGCAGCAGCCGGTCAAATCCTTCTCGGGCGGTTGGCGTATGCGCCTTAACCTGGCGCAAGCGCTGATTTGTCGCTCGGATCTCCTGCTGCTCGACGAACCGACCAACCACCTGGATTTAGACGCCGTGATCTGGCTGGAGAAGTGGCTGAAAAGCTACACCGGCACGCTGGTGCTAATTTCCCATGACCGCGACTTCCTTGACCCCATAGTCGATAAAATCCTGCATATCGAACAGCAAACGCTGAACGAATACACCGGCAACTACTCCTCCTTCGAACGCCAGCGGGCGACCAAACTGTCGCAGCAGCAATCGTTGTTTGAGAGTCAGCAGGAAAAAGTCGCGCATCTGCAAAGTTACATCGACCGCTTCCGCGCACAGGCCACCAAAGCCAAGCAAGCGCAAAGCCGCATTAAAATGCTCGAACGCATGGAGCTGATTGCCCCCGCGCACGTCGACAATCCTTTTCATTTTAGCTTCCGTTCGCCAGAAAGTTTGCCTGACCCGATATTGCGCATGGAAAAAGTCAGTGCAGGTTACGGTGACAACACCATTCTGGACTCGATCAAGCTCAATCTGGTGCCGGGATCGCGCATTGGCTTACTCGGCCGCAACGGCGCGGGTAAATCAACGCTGATCAAACTGCTGGCAGGCACCATGCCGCCGTTGAAGGGCGATATCGGTCTGGCGAAAGGGGTGAAACTCGGTTACTTCGCCCAGCATCAGCTTGAATTCCTGCGCGCCGAAGACTCGCCGCTACAACATTTAGTGCGTCTGGCAAACAAAGAGACCGAGCAGCAACTGCGGGATTATCTCGGCGGCTTTGGCTTCCACGGTGACAAAGTGACGGATCCGACCGGCCGCTTCTCCGGTGGTGAAAAAGCCCGGCTGGTACTGGCGCTGATCGTCTGGCAGCGCCCGAACTTACTGCTGCTCGATGAACCGACCAACCACTTAGATCTCGATATGCGTCAGGCGCTGACCGAAGCCTTGATGGACTTCGAAGGGGCGATGGTGGTGGTGTCGCATGATCGTCACTTGCTGCGCTCCACCACCGATGATCTCTATCTGGTTCACGGCGGCAAAGTCGAACAATTCGACGGTGATTTGGAGGATTACCAGCAATGGCTGGTCGATATCCAGCGCCAGGAAAGCCAGCAGGAAGCCCCTTCAAAAGAAGCCGGTGTGAACAGCGCGCAGTCGCGTAAAGATCAAAAGCGTCGCGAAGCCGATTTCCGCAACCAGACCCAACCGCTGCGTAAACAGATCACCAAGCTGGAAACGCAGATGGAAAAGCTGACCCAAGAGCTGACGGCCATCGAAGAGAAACTCGCTGACTCGGCACTTTACGACATTAGCCGCAAAGCCGAACTGACCGAATGCTTGCAACAGCAGACCAAGGTGAAAGGTGCCTTAGACGACACCGAAATGACCTGGCTCGACGCTCAGGAACAGCTCGAAGCGTTAGCGAAAGAGTTGGATTTAGAAAATTAATTTCGGTTCATAACCGTCTCAAGACGAAGCGTGATTGTGCGGGAGCGAGGCAAGGCGCAAGACGCCCTGGGAGCGGAGCATACTCAAGTATGTGAGCACCTCAGGGCGACGCGGCAACGCTGCCGCAGCCCCGCACAAAAACGCGACTATCGATAGAAAGGTTTATCTCCCAGCACAGTCGCTCTGTGCATAATTCTGCGCTGCGGCAAATAATCCGCATTAGCGTAATGCTGCGTCACCCGGTTATCCCAAATCGCAATATCATTTTCCTGCCAGCGCCAGCGCACCTGAAACTCCGGTTTGGTGATGTGGCTGAACAGGAAATTCAAAATCGCCGTACTCTCTTTTTCGCTCAGATCCACAATTCGCGTGGTGAAACCTTCGTTGACGAACAGCGCCTGTTTGCCGCTCACCGGATGGGTACGGATCACCGGATGCAGCAACGGTGGATTCTTCGCCTTGGCTTGCTGCCACTGTTGATGCTCTTCGGGCGTCTTACGGTATTTGAATTCCTGGAATGACTTGGTGAAATCATGCTCGGCCTGCAAACCGGTCAGCAACTGACGGAATGGCTCAGACAGCGCGTCATAGGCCGCAATACCACTGGTCCACAACGTATCGCCCCCGGATGAAGGCAAATGCTTCGATGCCAAAATCGCGATCGCCGGTGGCGTCTCAATAAAGGTGACGTCGGTGTGCCAGTTGTCGTTATCCGGCGGATTATCGTCATGGGTATCTAAAACAATGATCTCCTCGACGTCCGGCGCATGTGGGTAAACCGGGTGAATATGCAGGTCGCCAAACCGCGCCGCCAGCGCACGTTGCTGTGCCGGCGTCACCGCCTGATCGCGCAGAAACAGCACCTGATGCTTTAACAGCGCGTGATACAGCTGCTCGAACTGGGCGTCGGACAGCGGACGGGCCAGAGACACATTCTCAATCTGCGCCCCGATATACGGGCCTAACGGCGTGATACTCAAACGTTCATTCATTGCTGTTCTCCATGCCACGGGGTCAGTTTGCGCTGCAATGCGCGCAGGCCGAGTTCAAGACTAAAGGCGATCAGCGCGATCACGCTGATGCCCGCAATCACGACGTCAGTCGCCAAAAATTCACCGGCCGACTGCACCATAAATCCCAGACCGCGCGTCGCGGCGATCAACTCGGCGGCAACCAGCGTTGACCAGCCGACACCTAACCCAATACGAATTCCGGTCAAAATTTCCGGTAACGCGCTCGGCAACACCACGTAGCGCAGTACTTGTAATTTACTGGCACCCAGCGCCTGCGCGGCCCGAACGCGGACCTGCGACACGCTGCGCACTCCCGCCACGGCCGACAGCGCCACCGGTGCGAAGATCGCCAGATAAATCAGTAAGATTTTTGAGGTTTCCCCAATGCCAAACCAAATCACCATCAGCGGCAAATAGGCCAGTGGCGGCACCGGGCGATACAGCTCAATCAGCGGATCCAAAATCCCGCGCACCGTATCGTTCAACCCCATCGCAATGCCGACCGGCACACCGATGATCACCGCGGCCAGCAACGCGATTAAAATGCGCGACAGGCTGGCGGCCAGATGCTGCCATAGGGTGGCGTCCATAAAGCCTTGCGGGCTAGCGATAACAAACAGCTGATGCAGAACCTGCTGCGGCGCAGGCAGAAACAGCGGGCTGATTAGCTTCAGCGCGGTTACCGCCCACCAAATAACTATTAATACGACGAGCGTCGCAATACTCAACCGCACATTGCGCGGAATGCGCGGCCACTTGATGCGGCGCGAAGACGTTGCCGTCGATTCGTTTTTCAAGGCAGAATCCAGGCTCATACCACCACCTCGCGCTGCTGGAACACTTTGCTCAGCACGTATTCACGCTGGGCGATGAACGCAGGATCTGACTTGATCGCCCGGCACGGCTCGCCGTTCGCAAACCGTTGACCAAAGTCGAGTTTCAAACGTTCCACCACCTGCCCCGGCCCCGGCGACAACAGCAACAGTTCGCTGGCGAGAAACACCGCCTCTTCGATGTCATGGGTGATGAGCAGAATTTGTTTGCCGGTATCGCGCCAGATGGTCAGCAATAACTCCTGCATCTGCTCACGCGTAAAGGCATCGAGCGCACCGAAAGGCTCGTCGAGCAGTAACAGGCGCGGATCCGCCGCCAGAGCGCGCGCGATCCCCACCCGTTGACGCATCCCGCCAGAAAGCTGCCAGATAAAATGCTTTTCGTAGCCCGTCAGCCCCACTTTGTTGATCATTCGCAGCGCGGTATCGCGCCGCTGCACTTTGTTCACCCCTGCCAACTGCAAGCCAAATTCGACATTGCTCACCACGTCGCGCCACGGCAGTAATCCTTCATGCTGAAACACCACGCCACGGTCGGCGCCCGGTCCATTGACCGGCTGACCATCGAGCGTAATGCTGCCACCCGACGCTGGCTGGAAACCGGCGATCAGGTTAAGTAAGGTGGTTTTGCCACAGCCCGACGGCCCCAGCACCACCACTAATTCACCGTTGGCAATCTGCAATGAGATATCTTTCAGGGCCGGACGGCCCTGATAGTCTGCCGACAAATGCGAGACGTTAAGCATGGGAGACTCCTTAAAAATTCAGGCTCAAGATTTCGGGCTGGCCTGTACGGCTTTGACGAATTCGTTGGTCACGTAATCGCTATAATCTTCGTCAACCTGCTGAACTTTTCCCTGCTCTTTCAGGAAGGCGGCGGTGTCTTTAATGGCTTTATCCACCGGCTTGCCCAGTTGCGTCACCTGCTCGTCCACCGTCAGATAACGGTTACCTTTCACCAGCTCAGGCACCTGCTCATTCGGCACGCCGCTCAGACGCGATAACGCATCCAGATTGCTTTTGTCTTGCAGCCATTTTTCCGGCTGTTGCAGATAATCACCCTGCGCTTTCAGCGCACTGCGAGCAAAGGCGGTGACGATTTCAGGATGAGCTTTGGCGAAATCTTTACGCACCACCCACACGTCGAGCGTCGGTGAACCCCATTTACCGACCTGCGAAGAGTCAGTCAGCACTTTGCCGGTTTTCTCTAGTTCGTTCACTGCCGGGGCCCACACGTAAGCACCGTCGATATCACCGCGCGCCCAGGCCGCCGCAATGGCCGGAGGCTGAAGATTGATGATGGTCACCTGCTTAGGATCAATATCCCAATGCTTGAGTGCGGAAAGCAGGCTGTAGTGGGTGGTGGAAATAAACGGCACCGCGATGCGTTTGCCGATCAGGTCTTTCGGATCTTTGATCTCTTTTTTCACCACCAGCGCTTCGGAACTGCCCAACTCAGAGGCGATCAGAAATACTTCGATAGGCAGTTTTTGGCTCGCGGCCACCGCCAGCGGGCTGGAACCGATATTACCGATTTGCACATCGCCGGACGCCAGCGCGCGTAATACGCTCGAGCCGCTGTCAAATTTGCGCCAGTCAACCTGTGCGCCCGATTCCTTGCCGAAACTGTTTTCCGCCTGAGCGACTTTCGCGGGTTCCGCCGAGGTTTGATACGCCACGGTGACATCCGCTGCCTGTGCGCCAAACGCCGCCAGACCGAGTGCCAGCGCCACGCCGTGAAACTTAAAAGAACGCAAATTTTTGCTCGCCATAAAAGAGTGCTCCGAACGCAGGGTTGAAGGGAGGGTCAGACCGTTTTCGGCGGTTTGTTAGACAGTTTTAGCGGAGGGGTAAAAAGATAGAAAGTAATTAGAAATTATCTTTAATTACTTTATGGAATATATGATTCTGAGTTTGTGACGGGATGTAAGGCGTTATTACTGACAGTAAGTATTTTCACGGGTTAAAATCAGAATAATAGTTATCAAATCTATCATTCGAGCCAATATATCAGGCCGAACACTCTTATAAAAAGGATCACAACGTGACGGAAACCACCCCTGCGCCTCTGCTGCCAGAACTCGCGCTTTCCACCGAATTAGCCACCGATCTTACTGCGCCCGGCAGTGAATCAGCGGCGGCATTAAGCGTTGAAGATCAACAGCACGTCGATGAGATCGCCGCCACCATTGAGATAACGGATCCGGTACTGTCGATTGCCTACGGTGCGAAAACCATGAACGCAATGTCGCGTTTTAGTGAATCCATGATGCAGGAAGTTCGTGCTAAAGACGCCGGTGAAATTGGCGACCAACTCACCACCCTACTCAGCAAAGTGAAAAGCATCGATCTCACGGTGTTCGAGCAGAAAAAAGGTCTGCTGGCGTCCCTACCCGTGCTGGGAAAATTGTTCAATAAACTTGAGCGCACCCTATTGGAGTACCAGACGCTGGCGCAGCAAGTGGACACTATTGCCACAAAATTGCAGGACACCATCGTCGAGCTGCTGCGTAATATCGCCACGTTGGAACAGTTGTTTATCCGCAATAGCGATTACTTTAAGCAAATCAGCCTGCATATCATTGCCGGTAAAAAGAAGATTGAACAGATTCAGTCACTGGATTTACCGCAAGCGCAGACGAAAGCTGAGCAATCCGGTGACGCAATGGATGCCCAGAAAGTGCGTGATTTGGTCAACGGCATTCAGCGTTTTGAGCGCCGCCTGCACGACTTATTACTGTCGCGCACTTTTGCTATTCAAACCGCGCCACAAATTCGTCTGATGCAAAATAACAGTCAGTCTCTGGCAGAGAAAATCCAGAGCAGCATCCTGACCACCATTCCTCTGTGGAAAAGCCAAATTGTGCTGGCACTGACCCTTAATTCACAGCGTCAGGCAGCGAAACTGCAAAAAGACGTGGCTGACACCACCAACCAGATGCTGCGTCGTAATGCCGAAATGCTGCAACTCGGCAGCATTGAAACCGCCACCGAAGTCGAACGCTCAATTATTGATATCGACACCTTGCGTGACGTACAAAGCCGCCTGCTGAACACGCTGGAAGAGACCTTGTCGATTGCCAGCAATGCCCGCCAACGACGCACCGAAGTGGAAAAAGAGTTGGGGACGATGGAGCGGGAACTGCGTACGCGGCTGGGGTCGATTGCCGCCGGGCAAAATCCTCAGGCGAAGGTGGCTGGGTAAAAATGAGAGAGATTGACCAGAATACTGACGCCTTTACTCAGTGGTTTACTGCTTCCCGTGGTTTTAGAATTTTCATTTACATTGTCATTTTTATTGCGGGTGTCGGGTTTATTGCCACCTCCAACAATTACGCCAATGGGCTAGGGGAAGAGGCGCGGAGTAATTTAACACGCAGCATGATGTGTTTAACGTTTATCCCCTCTTATATGTTGTTAAACAACCTCTTGTATGACCGTCAGAGTTTGTACTGGAGCATTATTGCCGGTATTGCCTGGGGTATTATGGGCGATATATTAGCCATCCCCTTCTGGATGGCAACGGCGGCCTTGCTGCTGAGCCTGCTGACCCAATTCAGAGCAATGCTGTTATGGAAAGCCGTGATATGGAGCCTCGCTGCGGCGGCCTACACCCAAGTCTATAATGTTCCTAACTATTACGTTTTTTATGCGCTCTTGATGGGCCTTATTGTGATTGCGCGCAAGATCATTTTCGTCCTTGATGACAAGGGTCATTTAGCAGGTAACGGCACAGCGGAATCGGAAGTCAGCTACAAAGAATATCTGGAAAAACAGCAGCGAAAACGCGAGCAGGCAGAGAACGAAAGTATTGTCTCCTCATTTCGCCCACCGGCTGATGAAACCGACATGCCCAATCCTGAACCGAGACGTAAACCAGAATTGCCACCAGAACCCAAACCGGTGCCGCCAGTCAGCCGTGGCTATCGACCACCTCGCGATGAATTGGAACTGGCGGTTGAAGTCATAACGCCAAAAGCGCCACCCGTTAAGAAAGTCTTTCGCCCAGCCAAAGATGACTATCCGGGGATGCTGTTGATGCTAGAGAAGGGAACGCAGTTGCCCGCTGCGCTGCAAACCGAACTGAATGGCGTTATCAAAAATGCGCGGATGATTTTGACCAGCATGGAAGAAGACCCTGAAGATGTGAAACCGGGCAACGCTTTTCTCAGCCGCTATATGCCCGCACTGGAAAGCGTGGTGACACAAATCCAAAAGCTGAGCGTTATCGAAAGTAGCAACAATCAGGGTACGCAAGCGATGGATAAATGCTTGCACGCCTTGCAAGCCTTGCGGTCTGCTTTTGCGCAGCAATATGAACAGCTACAGGAAAACAACCAGCTCAAATTTAATGTCGAAATGGATATGCTCGACAGCTTATTGAAAACCGACGGCTTTAAGTAATCGATGGGATTATCCTCCCCCTCATTAGAGGGGAAGGACGAAATCAATGCCAGATCAACAACACACAGGCGGCGGTTAAAATGCCCATGGCGATGTTGAAGGTATACCACGCGCGGCGAGTGCTCAGCAGGCGGCCAATGACGGTGCCGAAGCCCAGCCAGATCACGCCGGAGGCCAGATTCACAATGAAAATACCGAGGCTGATGGCGGCAATCGAATGGTTATAGAGCGCCCCTTCCAGACTGAAGCTGGCAACCGCGCCCAAGCCCATTAACCAGGCTTTCGGGTTCAAAAATTGCAGCAACCAGCCCTGATACCAGTGCAGCGGTTTCGGTGGCGGCGCGCCGACTTCCAGCTTTTCATACACCGAGCTGGCGATTTTCCACGCCAGCCACAGCAAATACAGGCTACCGGCAATTTTGAGGAACAGATGCAGCGCGGGATAAATCTTTATCAAGCCGCCGACCCCAAAAGCCACCAGCAGCACCACGCTTTGCATCCCCAGCATGATGCCAATTAACAGCCACACCGAACGCAAGAAACCGAAATTAGCGCCCGACGTCGTTAACAACATATTGTTCGGACCCGGTGTAATAGCAGCGACCCACAAAAATCCAAGCATTGATAAGAATAAACTAAGTTCCATGAAGTTTGGGTTCTCCACCCCGAAGAATATGCGATAGGATTAAAACCTATCAGTGTGATATAGCTCGCACAATACCCGCTTATCAAAAAACCTTATATCTTATGCACGAATCGTTCCGGCCCTTACGTGGGGCCAGTAATCCGCACCTGCAAACCCTTCTGCCAAGATTGGTGAGACGCCGTGCGCAGCTCACGCCGCACTGGCAGCGGCTGGATACACCGGATGGCGATTTCATCGATCTGGCCTGGAGCGAAGATCCGCTGCTTGCCCGGCACAAACCGCGCATGGTGTTGTTCCACGGTCTGGAAGGGAATTTCTTCAGCCCTTACGCCCATGGCCTGCTGCACGCCTGGCGTGAACAAGGTTGGCTCGGCGTGGTGATGCATTTTCGCGGTTGTAGCGGCGAGCCGAATAAGCTGCAACGGATTTACCACTCTGGCGAAACCGAAGACGCGCGCTTCTTCCTCAACTGGCTGCGTGAAACCCACGGCGATGTGCCGACCGGCGCGGTCGGCGTGTCGCTCGGCGGCAATATGCTGGCCTGTTATTTGGGGCAGGAAGGCGAGCACTGTCACCTGAAAGCGGCGGTGGTGGTGTCGGCTCCGCTGATGCTCGAGCCCTGCGCAGAACGCCTGGAACGCGGCACGTCGCGCATTTATCACCGCTATTTGCTGGAACAGCTTAAACTGACCGCCGCCCGCAAACTGGCGAAATATCCGGGCACTTTGCCAGTGACGTTGAAGCAGTTGAAATCGATGAAACGTCTTCGTGAATTCGACGATGCCATCACCTCGAAAGCCCACGGTTTTAGCGACGCGCTGGATTATTACCGCCGATGCAGCGGCCTGCCGATGTTGTCACAGGTGCGCATTCCGCTGCTGATCATCCATGCCAAGGATGACCCCTTCATGACGCCGGACGTTATTCCGAATCTGGCCGATTTACCGCCGGGCGTCGAGTATCAGTTAACCGAGCACGGCGGCCATGTGGGGTTTGTCTCCGGCAGCCTGCGTGATCCGCAAATGTGGCTGGAACAGCGTATTCCCGCGTGGATCGCCCCATATTTAAGCGCCTTTGATCCAAAGGATTCTGTGTTTTTAGGAAAGTAGCGATAGGAAAGTAGCCCGTGATTATTCCGTGGAAAGAACTGGACGAAGAGATCCTCACCAGCGTTATCGAGGCCTTTGTATTGCGCGAAGGCACCGACTACGGTGAGCAAGAACGTTCGCTGGCACAGAAAGTGGAAGACGTGCGTCGCCAGTTAAAAAGTGGCGACATTTTGCTGATTTGGTCAGAACTGCATGAAACGCTGAACATTATGCCGCGCGGCCAATTCCGCGCGGGCGAGGAAGAACGTCAGGACGAATGGAACTGAATCTGCTCGCGGTCAGAAACTGCTGGAACGCCATGGGCGGCGTTTGAACCGCTCGCTGCCCGCACGCACTGCCAGACTGTTGGCAGCCTGTTGCGAACGCACCATCACTTCCCGCTCGTTGACCCGCGTTAACTGGCCGTTACGCAGCACCGGCTGACCATCGACAAACACGTCGGTCACTTCATGGCCGAGCGCCGAATAAACCAGCGCCGACACCGGATGATGCACCGGTGTCATCGCCGGATGGTCGGTGCCAATCACCACGATATCGGCCTTTTTCCCCACTTCAATCGAACCGATTTCCTGCTCAAGACCAATGGCCCGCGCGCCATCGATGGTCGCCATCTCCAGCACTTTCTCGGCAGTCATGATGGTCGGGTCACGGTGCACCCCTTTTTGCACCAGCGCCGCCATTTTCATCGCCTGAAACAGGTTGTGATTATTGCTGCTGGCCGGGCCATCGGAGCCTAAGCCGACGGTCAAACCCGCCGCCAGCATTTCAGGGATCGGCGCCACGCCGGACGCCAGATACATATTGCTGCACGGGTTATGCGACACCCGCACATCGTGGTGTTTTAGCGCTCGAATATCGCGGCTGTTGCACTGCACGCAATGCACCGCCAGAACGTCGGGCCCGAGGAAGCCTATCTCGCTGAGAAATTCGGTATCGGTACTTTGAAAACGTAGCTGCGACTGGGCGATTTCAAAATCGGTTTCGGCGATGTGAGTGGTAATGAGCACGCCGGTTTCATTGGCGAGATCCCGGGTACCGCGCAGCACTTTTTCATCCAGCGCCCAAATCATGCTCGGCGCAATGCCGACTTTCACTCGCCCGCCCTCGCGGTTGTAGTGATAAATCAGCTTGCGCGCATCGGCCAGCGCCGCTTCGGGCGTTTCGATCAGTTCAGACGGAATGCCGTGCTCCGCGCCGGTAGTCAGAAAACCCCGGCAGACGCGGCCACGAATGCCGGTCAGCTCAAAGGCTTCCACCACTTTGGCCGTCAGGCCGGGGCGCGGATGGGCATACATGAAATCCACCAGCGAGGTCACGCCGGAGCGCAATGACTCTACGCAGCCGTGCATCGCCGCGGCGAACACGTCCTCTTCGGTCAACTCCACCGCGCTCGGGCCGGTCATGCAGGTGAACCACTTTTTCAGCACCATGTCATCGCCCAGCCCTTTCAACAAGGTCTGGAACAGATGGGTATGGGTGTTGACCATGCCCGGAATAATGATCGCGTCACGGCAATCCAGCACTTCGCATTCAGGGTGCGAAATAAAAACTAGCCATATCTGACTATATGGATATTAAATCGCTTTTTCGCCACAATATTGCCACAGCAAATAAAATGCAGGCTAAAAATGGCAACTATCCGCAAGCGTGGCGCGTATCAATGGGAAGCTCAGATCCGTAAACGTGGTTTCCCAGCACAATCAAAAACCTTTACCACCCGTGCAGAGGCAGATGCCTGGGCAAAAATGGTTGAGTCTGAGATGTCGCGTGGAGTTTGGTTGAGTAGAGGCGAAGCGGAATCCACGACCCTATTTGATGCCCTCACTCGTTATCAAAAAGAAATTGTTCCGAATAAGAAAGGTGCGATCAAAGAAAAATCTGTTATCAGAATTTTTATGGGCCATCCGATCTCTAAATGCTTCATGGCCGGAATCAGGAGTTCCGACATCGCAAAACTTAGGGATGATTGGTTAAAAACCTACGCCCCAGCGACAGTCCTTCGCCGTATTGCTTTGCTTTCCCATGTATTCAACGTCTCTCGTAAGGAATGGGGCATGGAAAGCTTAGTTAACCCTGTCGAGCTGATACGTAAGCCTCAGCCAAATAACGCTCGTACACGCCGTGTAGCGGATGACCTTAGAGCGGATATACCAAAGTGTCTCGATAGCCAAGAAGAGCCGAGAAAAGCCTCTGAGAACGAAATAATACGAATAATTAGGGCCACTCAGTCTAAAATTTTACCAAGCATCATTGAGTTAGCTCTTGAGACAGCCATGCGCCGTAACGAAATCGTCGAACTTCGCTGGAGATACATTGACCTAGATAAGCGGGTTGCACATTTACCAAACACCAAGAACGGTGACCCACGCGACGTACCACTCTCAACGAAAGCTGTTAATGTGTTTAAATACATGCAATCTAGTGAAAAGAAATCATCTGACGACAGGGTTTTCAAAATCAGTGGAGATGCTATAACTGGAGCATTCGAACGTGCTGTCAGAAAAGCAAGGAAGCAGTATGAAAATGAATGCGGTGATGCTGGGAAAATTCCGAATACAGGCTACCTTATAGATTTGCGCTTTCATGATCTGCGTCATGAAGCTACGTCACGCTTGGCCGACATATTTCATATGCATGAACTTACGAAAATCACTGGGCACAAAGATCCACGGATGTTGATGCGTTACTACCATCCGAAGGCTGAGGATTTAGCAAAGAAATTAGATTAACGGTAATACAAAGACCGTTAGTAATAGGGAAATTATAGCCAACCGAGATACATAACATGCCAATACTTGTTGATACATTGAGAATATTTGGTTTCAGGGGAATTTCAAATATTGAAATAAACCTGTCAAAAGTCTGTGTTCTTATTGGGACAAATAACTCTGGAAAAACCTCTGTACTAAAAGCAATGCAATTAGCCATGGGTGACTACTCACGTTACATTACTGATGAAGACTTTCATATAGGTAATGACGATCAGACTCAAAAAACAATAATTATCGATACTAGAATAATACCCTGTGGTAAAGATGGAAAACAAATTAAGGCTTTCGAAGATATTTGGGCTGAGGAATTTTCCGATAACATACAATCAACAGCAAATGGGGAACAATTTGTTGCTATTAGAACGTGCTGTAAACATGATTTAGTTAGAGGTGGTTTCCAGACTGAGAGATTTTCATTAGAATATTGGCCTGAAAAAGAAGATTGGGTGGATGTTGATGATAGTAGAAAATCAAAAATAAAAACAAGATTCGATAGCTTACCATTTATTTCAATTGAGGCACAAAGGGACATTCACCAAGAATTAAGAGAACGGTCTTCATTTATTGGAAAAATACTGTCCGGAGTGGATTATAAACCTGAAGATATCAATGAAATTGAAAAAATGGTAGGCACCTTAAATGCTGAGGCTGTAAATAAAAGTGATTCATTAAAGAATTTAAAGAAGAACTTGGAAAATTTAAGCCAGTCTTTTAGTGGCGCAGGACATGCAGAAATAACTCCATTCCCAAAAAAAATAAGAGACCTATCCAAACAATTCACACTGCACTTTGGAGAAAGTGAGAAAAACTCTTTTTCAATGGAATATCATGGGATGGGTACAAGAAGTTGGGCAACCATGCTTTCAGTAAAATCTTTTATTGAGCTAATGGCGGAAAATTATAATATTGAAGAGAAACCATTCTATCCTATTTTATCAGCAGAGGAACCAGAAGCACATTTACATCCTAATGCACAGAGAACCCTTTATACTCAACTTGTTAATACAAGTGGGCAAATAATTATCAGCACTCACTCACCGTACCTAGCAGCAATAGCAGATCAGACTCAACTTAGATATCTGGTGAAACACGAAAATGAAACTAAAATCCATCAATTAAGTTCCGAATTAGAACCGGAGGACATTAGGCGAATCCAGCGAGAAGTTATTCATTCCAGAGGGGAGTTATTGTTTTCTAAAGTCATCGTTTTATCTGAAGGCGAAACCGAAGAGCAAGCCTTGCCTCAGCTATTTAATAAATACTTTCAATGTGAACCATTCATGTTAGGAGTAAATTTCATTGGAGTTGGAGGCTCTGGAAAAAAATACAAACCTTATTTATCTTTCGCAAAAGATTTTAACATCCCAGTGTTTATTTTTAGTGATGGGGAACCTGATATACTTAAACAATTACAAAAGGTTTATAACCAAGTGATTGGCGAAGTTGATTTAAAAGATTGCCCTAACATCGTTATTTTAGAAGAAGATGATTTTGAAGGTTACCTGTTAAATAATGGTTATAATGAGCTAATAGAAAATGCTATAGCGTCCGTCGATTCCGAAGAAAAAATCACTAATTGGATCGACAAAAAACAAGGAACTATGGATTCACCAAAACGAACCACACAACCACCATGTGCTACCTGTAAACAACCAATTTTCGCTGGGGAAATTAGAGATTACAATACTGAAGGCGGTAGAACCAAGGCCATAGCAGAAATCTTAGATTCACAAAAGCCAAAATACGCACAGGCAATAACGGAAAAACTATGCAAGCTTGAGGCTGGAAAATTCCCTCCTAAAATCATAGAATTATTTGAGAAAATCAAAAAAGGAGTCAAGTTATGATATCGTTATCTACCGCGCAAAGTAATGCAGTCAATGCTCCAATCGGAGTAGCAATGCAGGTGCTCGCTTCCGCTGGCTCAGGCAAGACTCGAGTTCTCACAGAGCGAGTTAGATTCATTCTCAGCAATACAAAGCGTGACTCTATTATAGCCTTGACATTTACAAATAAGGCTGCCGAAGAGATGAGTGAACGTCTTGGCAATAGCGAAGAAATTCAAAAACGTTGCTGGATTTCTACAATTCATTCCGTAGCTCAAAGAATACTAGAAAAATATGGGCATACTATTGGACTTCCTTCTGAGCTTCATATTTATGAAAGAGAAAAAGATCGCATGGAGGTCTTTTTACAATCATTAAGGGAGCGGGGAATAGATATTGATGATTATTTAAATGTCAGTGATTCCAAACAAAAAAAAAGCAGAGAGAAAATAATACAAGGCTATTTAGATGGTTTCTCATTAATAAAGAGAGAGTTGCTAACTGAGGAGGAGATTAATATAAAATTCCCTCATGATGAACGCTTTTTAAGTATTTATAATGATTATCAAAATGCTCTACTCGCTAGTGGAGGCATAGACTATGACGATATATTAGTTTATACCCACAAATTGTTAATGACTCATGAATGGATTGGAAATATTTACAGAGCAAAGTATAAACACATCTGTATTGATGAAGCACAAGACCTTAATAAAGCTCAATACGAATTTATCAAATCCTACTGTGGAGATGATATAAAAAGCGTCATGATGGTGGGTGACCCTAACCAGATGATTTATGGTTTTAATGGTTCCTCTACAGACTTTTTATGCATCAATTTTATACAAGATTTCAATCCTCTAACATTTACTATAAAGGAGAATTATCGTAGTTCTAGAGCGATAATTGAAGTAGCAAATAAGCTTAGGCCAGGATCTCAAGATATTAATAATGCAGCCCTTAAAGGGCATGTTGAGATTAAAAAATGCACAGATGAGCAAGATGAAGCCGAATGGATAAAAGATACTATATTGAATCTTCTGGAACTTAGTAGCCATGAAGAGATTGAGGAGGATATTTCCCTAAAAGATATGGTGATAATAGCAAGAAATAGATATGTTTTTTCTATTTTAGAAAAAACCCTTGATGAAAACAACATATCTTATAATTTGAGAAAAGGAGAAAGAAGTGAGGATCCTGATTCTGATTTTGGTAAATGCTTAGATTATGGAATTAGATTAAAACTAAATCCTAAAGATTGGGTTAATGGAAAAAAATTGTGTTCTGTTTTGGGGATACCATTATCAAAAAGTTGGAATGAAAAACTCGTCCTGGTCAATTTTTCAAATGCAATAGCTGATTCAGCTCCACACAGAAAAATTTTATCCGATTTACTTATTGATATTAACCATTTAGATTTGGAAACTCCTAACATTAGAAAATTAACTTCGACTTTTTTGAAAAAAATAACAGAAATAGCAAGAATTGAGAATGATGAAAAAATAAAATCTGAACTTGAACGAAGCATTCAAGAATTACATTTATTTCAAAAATATTGGACAAGATTCAAGACTAAAGGGCTAGGTGAATCATTATCTGCCTTTAGAAATGCGATGGCACTTGGGCAATTATCTGAAGAAGTTGTACATGGGGGGATAACACTTAGCACAGTACATACGATGAAGGGATTAGAGCGAGATATAGTATTTATTATTGGGATGTGTGAAGGAGTTTTTCCAGATTATAGAGCTAAAACTAAGCTCGAGTTAGAAGAAGAAAGAAATAGTGCATTTGTAGCAATTACCCGAGCAAAAAGATGGCTTTACATTTCCTACCCAGCAAAGAGAATGATGCCCTGGGGGGACTTGAAAGAGCAGCAACCATCGCGTTTACTTCGCGAAATGATAGCTTAATATGTGCAATGCCGACCTTACAATGTAGCTTCGGCATTCTACATATAACACCTTTGAGGAAAAAAATGGCTGATTTTCTGTATACAACTTTACAATTACTTCCAAAAATTATTCTTAGGATAATTAGACCAAAAATTAAAGAAAAAAAACTAGAGTTTACTATATTAGGGCGGGGGATAATTTATGAAACCCTGCCACAATTAGAAATAAGCATGAAAGATAGACATGGTAATATAGTTGATAGCAACATATATGCAATTATCATTAGAGTATGGAATAGAGGCTTACTTCCTATACTAGCGGGGGATATTCTTGAAACATCTCCTATAACCCTAAAATTAGATAACAAAGCTTATATCCTCGGGGTTGATTACAAGACAACTACTGATGGGCTTGTGATGAGTCTCCTTGAGATAGAGAATAATAAAGTCGAGTTAAGAGCAAATGGGTTCAATCCTGGGGATGACGCTCTTATATACATATATCACTCGGGTGAAAAAGCAAATCCCATTCTTGACATCACAGGAAGAATAATGGGACAAACAGCACCATTTTACTCCGCAAATAAAGAAAACTTAGCTAGCCCAATTGAGCGCATATCTTATGCATTACTATTTACTTTCATAATATTAAGTTTTCCTGCGCTCATTTTATCAGTTTCATACATTATTTATAATTTTGGTTTTGAGTACTTAACAAAGTTAGATTCCATACCTAAATGGGTTATTATCTCCATGTCGCCCGGTATATTTATAATGACGATATCAGCCTTAAATGCAGCCCTAAATTATATTGCAAGAAAAAGATCCCCTAAGGGTTTCCCCATCTACGCAGATCTATATCCAACATTTTATAAAAACATAAAGAATATATTTATTTCTATAGTTACGGGTCGCCGATATAGAATATCATCATCACTACTTAATTACGGTGAGCCTGTATTGTTGAAAAAAACACAAGAGAAGTCAAAAAAACCATCAGACTGGTTATAATTTCTCAATAAAATTTAATACTCATGGCTCAATAATACTTATTATAATGGGTGAGACTAGCCCATTAGGATATTTTCTATACCAACCATTATTAATCCTTACTGCTTTCGGCAATTCCATTTTCTGGCTTTCCTCAGCAGCTTTAGCTGTAGCGTCACTCATCAGCTTAAGGGCCCTTTCTCGCCCGATGATTTCAATAATTGACTTGGCCATATCATCTCCTTCGTCATGTCATAGAATGATAGCATTAGATAAAGGTCCATTAGTACTAAGTACGCGGACCTTATAAGACCCAGATCTATATCACCTACATTATACTTTTAACTCTGATATTCAAGTCGTTAATCACTTCACATGAAACCGCTATTCCTCCATCAAACCTGCCATTCAAAATCACGCCGATATCAATGAGCATATCTATAAAAGTGATTGTTTCTTTTACTAATTCATCTGGAATAGGCGACGTAACAAGAGCAAGGAGTTCTTCCAGAAGAGGAGAAAATCGCTGCGTAAGGCTCAAAATACCTTGATTACCCATCATGCATCATCCCTACGAGTACCGCTGACAAAATCAGCATAGTCGCTGTTTGTAGCTCCTTCATCCGCTGATTCTGTTCCGGATTGATCAGCCCTAAAACCGTTTTCACTAAATTCACTATCTGCATTTTCCTTGCGAATGTTCGCTGCTATTTTGCCACCCGTTGTATTATCAATGCTGCCACTGATTGAAGACTTTATGGAACCAGCCTTCTCTTTTGCCATCTCCATGGCAGAGTTACCTAAGCTCGACACCATATGCCCTGCAAATTGGCTTCCCCTGCCCATAGCTTCTGCAAATGAGCCCCTACTAGCTTCATTGCTTCCTGTGCTTTGTCCTGACCCTATATCTGAAGACATTGCCTCCTGCGCATGTTCGTATGCCGCCTGAAGAGCAGAAGCTCCTCCAATAGTGCTATTCGCCCCATTCATAATTGCATTACCGGCAGTACCTGCTGCTGAAGCAGCCATACCCGCAGCGCCCAGAACAGCCCCTGCTCCAAAACCACCGATACCACCTTGCATAGCACCGCCGCCCACAATACCAGCCAACATAGGTGGAATTTTGTTGGTTAATACGAGCAACACTATCGACACTATCAGCATTACTGCCATTTCTTTTAGGCTAACTCCGGCGCTTAAATTTACGTAATAGTTATCCAGGAACGATTTACCGATACCAACTAATAAGATCATCGTCATAAGCTGAACCCCTACTCCAATGACTGTTTTGTAATAGTTAATAGCAATATCCGTTGTCCAGCGACCACCACCAAATCCCAGTAAGAAAATACCAGCGTAAGCAAGTATCCAGCCAGAAACTAAGAGCAATAACATGTTGATGCCAATCAACGCCAGAATGACTAAAATGACTCCAGAAAGGATCATTCCACATGCGCTATCAATAGGTGCCCATACTGATGACTGATCAAGCACACGGAAAAATATATCAAACCCCATATCAACGATATCTGACGGGTACAGCTTCCCATCTATTCCGGCTGCTCTAGCCCCGATTTCCTGCATTGTGTGAATGATGGCGATCGAAATATATGGGCCGTTTATTAATATCCAGAAAAAGAAACCTGTCACGGCCAAATAACTAACTATTTCAGCCAAAAGAGCCTGAATGTCTCCATTTTTTAATGCTTGAATTCCAAAAGTCCAAACCATGCTGATTAATGCCAACCCCCAAAATAACCAAGATGCATACTGCACCATTACCGTTCCCCAAGCACTGGTCATCTCCTGAAAGCGATTTAATACTGTGTTTAAAATACCCGCATTATCGATTGCCGCATCAACATTCCAAGAAAGCACTAACAATAATGTGCAGAGATTAAATTGACACACTTTTCTAAATTTCATTTCCTTTACCATCCTTGTGATTGGCTTTTTTTAAATTCGCCTTTACGTAAACACTCACCAGAATTTTTCTGAGTTGGGTGTGATTCACTAAACTGGCTCGCTCTATTGCATGTAGCAATTGTTTCTTGTTGGTCGCACCCGATAACTGTGAACAGGACAAGGAAGATCCAACTAGCTTTAATGTTCATTAGTTTCCTCCTACCAGCCTTGGGATGGACTTTTCTTAAATGAGCCACTTCGTAATTGCTGCGCTGCGGCTTCCTGCTGTGCTTCTCTATCAGCGACAACCGCTGCATGAGTAGTATCAGCATTCTGCTGTGCCAGTAAGAGCCCGCGAATCTGCATAAGCTGATTTGTCTGAGCACTGGCAAGCTGGTTTGCATATTGAATTGCAGCCATCTGTCCTGTCGCCCCCTGAGCTTGCTGTTGCAGCAGTGCCAACTGACGAGCATCACTTTCAAGGGTTGTCTGTTGTTGGTCGATCCCTCTTAGAACAGCGTCATTGGCCCTTTTCTGAGCTTCTGAGCCACTGCTCTGGGCATTGCGGATATGTTGGAGTTGTTCAGGGGTACAACCGGCGTTAGTAAAGCACGGAGAATTGCTATAAAAGGCTGTGTTTTGGTATCTGGCAAGGTAGGAGTCAATATTGCCAGCTTGTTGCTTGTAATAGCTTAGGGTATCGATAGAGCTCATTAATTTTGTAATGGTGCTATTAGCCTGATCCCAAATATACGCTGCTGGTGCAGCTGAGTTTTGCAACATATTTTCATATTGCTGGAGTTGAGTCTTGTATTGTTCAATTTGCTTAAGCGTCTGAGCAACACTTTCCATCGCAGTCATAATATTTTGAGAAAGATTAGTTAAATCGAGAACAGGAATACCCGCCGCCAATACTACTGATGAACGTCCTGTACTAAAAACCGAAAAAATAAATCCTAATGCCAAATTTCTTAACACTAACCGTCGTCCCATAGCGAACCTCACATTTCCTTGCTGATAAAAGAAAAAATTTTTATTAGGCGGTAGCCGACTGCCTCGCAGAGCAAGATCCACGTTGAGCACCTAAGGTGCGAATCGAGGGGGTGAAGTAGGCCCATCCGCTTGCGGGTGGGCCTACTTCACCTATCTTGCCCTGAATTTAAGGTCTGTTTTACATCGATGAAATTACGGCTATCTCCAGATTTTTTATTAATTAATTTAAAATCGCTTTTTTTTAAAAGAAAAGAACAGATTGTCTGTTTATGAAACAAATAGAACAGAAATTAAAAATAATTTCTGTCTAAAATCGTATCATTCACTTTAGTAATGACATGTCATACAACGGAGAAAAACGCATCTAACTAATATGTTGTTAAGTATTTTTAATAATGAGTTTATTCACATAGCGTCGAAATGTTTGATAGGTAAAAGTGACTTTCCCTTCCTCATATAGAACCTTATAAATAGTTAGCACAGACCAGCCACTTTCAATGGCTTCATTAACTTCAACAGCCAACTGAAGCATAACCACGCGATTGAGTGCAGAACTTTTTCCAGTTTTTCTATTCAACCTGTCAGAAATTCTTGTAGTCAAGCTGGCCATAGTTCACCTCGATAAATAAAAATTCAATTCAATGTCAAGAGAATTTTTTTGAAAAAATGAAATAAATAAATTTTAGCGGCTAAAATTTTTTGAATACACGCATGATTACAGGCACTCAGTGTTTAGTGTTCTTATCGCTATTTTTTATTTTAATATCAGCAACTTCCTCGATATGCTTCACAGCTTGTTCAGAAGTTAAATAAATACCTGTGATCGTATAGTTCTTCCAAGCGATTATTGCATCTTGCTTCAGGGTCTCTCGCTTCTCTTGTTGAGAAACATAGTTTGTTATCGCTTGAACTAATATCCAATGAATAGAACGACCTTTAGTATTAGATAACTCATCAAGTCGGCCCTTAAGATCTGAATCTATTTTTACTGATAACGTACATAGTTTAATTTTTGGCATTTACTATTTTCTCACACGTGTCCATGCAACTTGTAATCGCCCAGACTTACTTTTTTCAATACGCGATCCAGAGATAATGTCTAATCGCTCTAATTCATTCATCGCCAACCCAAGGGCTAAACGAAATTTTGACCACTGACCACTGTAATTCATACGTATTTTAAGCTCCTCTATCGCATACCTTTGTACGACATCGGAACTTGTAGCAATTATTCTTTGCAACCATTTAGCCATATCAATTGAACTTTTAATTTGCATTCTTTTTCTCCAATCGACTAATGCAAACTCAGAACGACTAAAGAGTTTCCTGGCTTCTGGATCAATTCTAATGTTGTAGCCTCCCTTTACAGAGTCAAAATTGAATCCCTCAATTAAATGAAGTACTTTATATCCGGGTTTCATTCCTATCGAATAGTTTTTTGTCTCAACAGAGATCATTGCGAAAGCTAATCGTTCCAAACAATCATGAAGCCATTTATAACCGCTCGATCCTTTAGCTCTGCCGAGAACTTTTAAAAATCTCGCACGATTAATTTTTATGTTACTGCCTAACGGTTCAAAACGAGCTTCATGAAGTGTCTGCATCCATACATCACAATCAGCCTCATCAAGCTGTTTCCCACTAAACATAATTGTCACATCACTACGACTGGCAATAACTTCTTTATCTAAAAGAATCCTCGTTCCTCTAGCGATTGGAGAAAATAGCGATGACCTCGCAATATGATTCGGAATTGCACGATCAGTTTCTTCCCAAGACGGCAGGAAAAATATTTTTTCAGTTTTTATTTCGTTTGATTCAAGAGATTGAATCTTGGAATAAAATGAATTATCTGCTCTCTGTACAAGACTATGTTTCATGCTGCTTAATACCCAGATTAGTTTTTTATATTTCTTAATTTATCTATTTGATCTTTTTTGGTCGGTCTTCCTCGTTTTTTTTGATCAGTTAAAGTTAGCGGAATAACGCTTCCCTCTGGAGTATCTACAAACTGAAGTAACCAAGCTTCAACATCCTCACGCCTCCACAATAGACGCCGAGTGCCAGGTAAACGACATATCGGAGGTAAGGATTTTGGATTCCTTTTTACGTCACTACGTATTGTTGACTCAGATTTGTGGATATATCGCGCCAAGTCTTCAACCCTTAAAATTTCTTGCATACTATCCCCCAATTGAGCACCAGATACCCTCTATTAGCACTATTAAGCCGTGGGGATAAGCATGGCTCTTCATTCTTAATATTTCACTAACTTTTATTTATAAGGAGTTATCTTTAAAAATCTCATTATTGACTTTTGCTGTCATAAATTTAGCAGACTTAAATAATAGAAGTTTATTTTTCAATTATTGATAGCAATTTAATAAGTTAATGAGCGTCATAAAAATTAATCCCCATCATAAATATATGTAATTAAATATTTCATATAAAATAAATTAGTAATGGGGCCTTGGCTGGCTCAGTTATGCACAGGTCAAAAGGGTAGTAATTGGTAAAAGAAGGTAGAAAGGAAAAGATTGATGGTAATTATTTGAATTTCAAATATAAAAATCACTACTTGTAGCTTGCTATGCCACTTTTGTAGCCTGCTGTGCCACTTTTGTAGCCTGCTATGCCACTCATGATAGCCTGCTATGCCACTTCTAGTTGTTTAGAAGGTTGTGGCTATCGATTACTGTATGTCCTTCCACGCTCGCGTAATTGTATGACTTAAAAGAAAGGATTTTCGGTGAAGGCATTTTAGATACTGAATCAAATCAGGTCCGTAATTGCATCTGACTTGGACCCCTTTCGTATTTTACTTGACCCACACCAAAACCAACCCACACGTAATTGCTGTGCATGGACATAGCTGGTTTTCACTTGCAGTTCTATGCCATAAGTCGACATTATAAACACTTAGTGACCTGCCCTCAGGATTAGATACAACCTTCAGTTAGTAATGTCGGTTGGTTTTTCTTCATACTTCCCGTTTCGCCAGCCAGCTGCAAATTCAGCTGGAGTCTGGTAATTCAGCGATGAATGAGGGCGGCACTCGTTATAATCCTGCCGCCAGTTATTAATGATTTTCCTGGCGTGAACAATATCGCTGAACCAGTGCTCATTCAGGCATTCATCGCTAAAGCGTCCGTTAAAACTATCAATAAATCCGTTCTTGGTCGGCTGGATAAGCCGCAGCTCTACGCCATGCTCGAAGGCCCATTGATCCAGTACGCGGCAGGTAAATTCCGGCCCCTGATCGGTTCTTATCGTCGCCGGATAGCCGCGAAACAGCGCAATGCTGTCCAGAATACGCGTGACCTACACGCCTGAAATCCCGAAAGCGGTGGTGATCGTCAGGCACTCTTTCGTGAAATGATCCACGCAGGTCAGGCACTTGATCCTGCGACTGATGGCCAGTGCGTCCATGACGAAATCCATCGACCAGGTCAGGTTCGGCGCATCCGGCCGCAGAAGAGGAAACCGCTCGGTCGCCAGCCCCTTACGACGTCGTCTGCGTTTTACGCTCAGGCCGTTAAGGTGGTAAATGCGCTATACCCGCTTGTGATTGACGTGAACGCCCTCCCGACGCAGTAACTGCCAGATGCGCCGGTAACCAAACGCCTGCGTTCAAGCGCCAGTTCAGTGATGCGCCCGGATAAATAAGCATCAGCAGCCGGACGCTGAGACTCATAGCGGCAGGTCGAAAAGGACAAACCTGTGAGTCTGCAGGCACGATGTTGCGACCGACCGGTTGCACCACCCACGACTTCCCGCTTCTGGTCTGGCGTCAGTACTTGCGTCCGAGAGCCACCTGAAGCGCCTCCTTATCGAGCATGGCTTCGGCGAGTAGCTTCTTGAGTCGGGCGTTCTCCTCTTCAAGTAACTTAAGCCGCTTAACTTCCGGCACTTCCATGCCGCCAAACTTCTTGCGCCAGGGGTAGAAGGTAGCGTCTGAAATAGCATGCTTGCGGCAGAGCCCACGGGCTGAAATCTGGGGCTTCAGCCTCGCGGAGAATACTGATGATCTGTTGGTCGGAAAAACGCTTCTTATGGGTATGTCCTCATGTGCCTTATGAAGACATTACTAACATCGGGGTGTACTAATCAACGGGAAACAGGTCACGGCTAAAATTCTGCATTCTACTAATTTATGAAAAAATGCAGTAATGTTCTCCTATTACTATTCAAGGCCTGTAATATGGAGTGCTGGTATCTTAAATATGTTGATTCATGGTTAGAAAAGCGAAACCAAACCAGATAGTTAGACAAAAAAGGTTTCAAGAAATCAGTTTTTGTTAAAGTAACAGATATTGCAATTACTTAGAATGAGTAACGTATAAGCCTGTGGACGGCGTATCCGCCTGCTCATTGTAAACTACTTAACTGGAAAGTGCTTGATGGAACAAAATCAGAATATGCTTTTGCCGGCTCTTGAGTATTGTTCGTTGGCACGAGCTAGTTGTTTACTAGGATGTGAAGAGTCAGACCTGCTTCATTGGGCTGAAATTGGCGCGATCGAGCTTTGCCTAAAATTCAACCATTATGAGGCCGCCTTTTACACCAAGGATACACTTTTAATTAGTAAAGATGAAACTGTGGCATGGATTAATGAAAAATACGATGATGGAGTTTTTGATGCTTTCAGCAATACATATTTTTCACAGCCTTATTTAAGTGGCATACAGGTTCCTTTTCGTGCATCTTTCTCTAAAGAAAATGGTACGAGACGAGAGTATTTTTTTGATGGTGAATTTCCATCTATTTCCAAACCAATATCTTACATTTCAGGTTTGTGGTCAATTCATTCAATGTTAGATGATGATATATTCAGCCAACTCCAAGCATTAGATAAATATGATTTTACTCGTGTAAATATTCTCTTTAAACAAGCAGATGCAATAGGCGATGATAAAGAGTACTTGTTCGCCGCCCCTCCTTCTGCACCTGCGTATAAAAATAATTTACTAATAAAACCACAAGAAATTATTTTCACTATAAGTAAAAAAGACCTTTTCATTACCAAGTTCCAGTTATCGAAAATAAAAAACTTGCATCAGAGAAATATTCCAAGCCTTGTCTCCGGTAACATAGAAAGTCCTGTTGAGCAGACAAGAAAACCACGAATCACTAAGAAACAGTCAGACTATATTATCGCGTTACTAAAGAGTTATGGGATTACAGATGATGATTTCAAAGGCAGTATTATGGAGCTTAAAAATAAGATAAGTACACGTACTTCTGCTGAGATTCCTGAAGTGGATGACAAAACTCTTATAGACTGGATCATGAAAGCTGGAATACAGAGGTAACGGAGAAAACTAAACTCCGAAGTAGTTTAGTTTTCTCCGCGAGGTTTTTATTCGGAAGAAATATCATCCACCTTATCGAAGTCAGCACTACACATAAGGTGGTTCACAATGAAAAAAATAGAATTCTTTTCAAAAGTAGTTAAAGCTCTAGCTGAGATTAAAATTATCTTTTCTATTGATGATTTTACTGGATGTTTTTTTAAAATAACTATTCAACTTGACATTAAAATATCAAGGTGACTATGGATAATATAGAGGCAGCGAATTGATCACTCATGAGGGGCTCCCGCTGAATCGGACCACTCTCATTTGGATATTTTCCGGCAAACTAACCATGACGGTGTAAGGCAAATTTCGCTCCTCGCTCATAGCTGCCTGTTAAAATAGTCTTTATTCGTCTCAAGTTTTGCCGGAGATGATCAAGCCAAACACAAATTTAATACAAATACCCGAACAGGCACTATGAAGCTTTGGAGTGCAAAAAAACTGACAACCACAAAAATCATTGCCACAATCCTGCCACACCTTTACTGCACAAAACTGCTACACACAGCATAACAACGCAAGCTGGTGTAGCTTTATATTTATGATTTAAAAGTACTTAATCACCCACACCGTTGAAATACAATCCACACCATTCGCATTCAGGGTGCGACGCCACCAATTGCTGGCGGGTACCGATGGCGCTGATCCGGTCACCTTCAATCAACAGGCTGGCCTGCTCCAGCACCTCACGCTGCGGGTTCATGGTGATCACCCAGCCGTCGGCCAGAATGTAAGACATCTTCTCTCTCCTGCCGATCAGCCGTTGAGTTGGGTCAACAACTCGCGGGAATCGGCGACAAAGCCAAAGCACTGGCGAACGTTATACAACGTGGCGTCCAGACAATATTGTGGTGAGGTGGTGGCGCAGCAATCTTCCAGCAGCAGGCAGTCGTAGCCCTGAAAATTGGCGTCCTGCAAAGTACACAACACGCACTGGTCGGCATTCACGCCGGCAAATAGCAGCGTGGTGACGTTAAGATTGCGCAAAATGCTGTCAAGCTCGGTGTCTTTGAAACCGGACATGCGGTATTTATCCACGCGGATATCGCCTTGTAGCGGTGTCAGTTCGTCCACTACCGCTGCCGCCCAACTGGCTTGCTGCAATACCGGCGCACCGGATACCGGCAGCGGATCGCCAAGCCCTACGCCCTCACCGGTCGGTTTGTAAACGTGCAACACCGCCGGGCTGAGATTCAGTTTGTCGGCGCGATTCCCCCAGTTGAGCCAAATCACCGGCATATCCGCCTCACGCAGTGTCGGCAACAAACGCTGTAACGGCGCAATCGGGCCGCGTGCCGGGGCAACATCCACGCCAATGTGTCCCAGCCAGCCGTCAGGGTGGCAAAAGTCATTTTGCATATCGATAACGATAAGCGCCGTGCGCTGCACATCCAGCCGAATGCGGCGGTCGCCGTCGGTTACCGTGATGGTTTTTGGCGGCACCGCGTCGCGCACTAAATCCACCTGCTGCGCGGAGACGTGCCACTGATTGCGCGGGCTGGCACCGAGCGGGATCAAATCAGACTGCCGTGAACTCATGCCGCCTCGCTCCCCGTCGCCCCGCTCAGGATGCGTAAATCCTCTTCGTCTAATTCCACCGGTTCACCGCTGCGGATAAGCTCCGCGAAGCCTTCGTTGGGGGTCATCACCGTCAGGGTGTACAGCTTCGAAGTGCCAGTATTGCGAATCAAATGTTCGTTGCCTGGGGCGAGTAACAGCGCATCGCCTTTTTTCAGCGCCATTTCTTTGCCGTCACAGCGGGCAATGCCTTCGCCATGCAGCACGTAGAAAAACTCGTGCGCCGTGGCGTGCTCATTGGGCGGCGTTGCGCCATCGACCTTAAAAATCTCGATGACAAAAATGTTCTCGATCTGGTCCTGCTGTTGGTCGAACAGAATCGCAAAGTAATTGGTGTCTGTTGGGCTAATACGAAAAGCCTGCGCTGACTTAGCGTCGGTACCACGGAAACTGTGCAACATCGTTTGCTACTCCTTGCGATAGGGCTGGGTCAGTGCGCCCGGCTGAACGGTTTTACCGACGATGCCGGACATCGCCAGAATGGTGAGTAAATAAGGCAGGGCCAACAGCACCTGCGCCGGTAAGGCGTTGTCGAACAACTGCAAAGAGAGTTGCAGCGCGTCGGCAGCGCCGAAAATAAAGGCCGCCAGCAGGGCTTTGACCGGGCTCCAGCGACCGAAAATCACAATCGCCAGCGCGATAAACCCTTGTCCGCTGACAATGTTGTCGCGAAACAGGCCGATTTGCGCCGTTACCAGATAACCGCCCGCCAAGCCTGCACCGAGGCAAGAGAGCATCACGCCATAGGTGCGCACGCGGGACACGTTCAGACCGGCGGCGTGCGCGGCACGCGGGTTCTCCCCAACGGCGCGCAGCGTTAAGCCAAAGCGCGTATGGAACAGGACAATCTGCGCCACCACCACCAGAATCAGCGTGAGGTACAGCGGCCAAGGCTGGTTGAAGAAGATTTTTCCCACCACCGGCAACTGCGACAAACCGGGGATCGGCAGCGCGTTAAACATCGCGATAGTCGGCGAGATAGTGTTGCCCATCACCAGACTGTAGACATAGGTGGCGACGCCCGCCGCCAGAATATTGAAGACGATACCGACCACCACCTGACTGGCGAGGGCGCGCAAATAGAGAAAAGCCAGAAACAGCCCGACGATAAGACCGCCCACGCCACCGGCGAAAAAGCCCAGCACGGTCGACCCCGACCACACGGCCACCAGATAGCTCGACAGCGCGCCCATCAGCACCGTGCCTTCGATGCCGATATTCAGTACGCCCGAGCGTTCAGCGTAAATTTCACCGAGTGACGCCAGCAGCACCGGTCCGGCAAGACGCACCGCGGCGGCCAGCCAGGTAATGAAAAACGCGGTATCAAGATGCGCCCACAGACTCATGATTTACTCTCCGTGGCCGTTGCCGTCGGCGCAGTGTCAGCGCGTTGCGGCCAGTGAATACGGTAGTAGCGCAGAATGTCTCCAGCGAGAATGAGCAGCACCACCAGACTTTCCAGAATAAAAATGACCGAGGTCGGCAAGCCGGTTTGACGCTGCATCGCGCTGCCGCCAACCTCCAGCCCGCCGTATAAAATTGCGGTCGGAATAACCACCAGCGGGTTGAGCCGCGCCAACAGCGCCACTACCACGCCGACAAAACCGACGCCACCCGCCAGACCGTCCATCAGGCGGTGCTGCACGCCGAGCACCGCGCATAATCCAGCCAGCGCCGCCATGCCGCCGCCGAGAAACACCGCCAGCATCTGGCGACGAATGACGTTAATGCCGCCATAACGCGCCGCTTTCGGGTTGAGGCCGCTAACAATCATTTCGTAACCAATCGGCGTGGCGCGAATTA
>Ga0105856_1000161_pt1 | contig 35492 bp, 20 predicted proteins | sample OrgsoiDNA_201060_FD_89681 | JGI IMG/M metagenome (GOLD analysis project Ga0105856, IMG submission 89681) | Permafrost soil microbial communities from the Arctic, to analyse light accelerated degradation of dissolved organic matter (DOM) -... | ecosystem: Environmental > Terrestrial > Soil >...
CTGAATGGTATTAACGCGGCCGAAAAGCGCCGGGAAATTCTCGAATATTTTAATCAGACCTGGGACCTGTACGAGAGCCTGTTCGATTGCCTGAGCGATGAGCGCGCCTACTTCGATAAAGCCATTTCCCTGCGCCATCCGCTGATCTTTTACTTCGGCCATACCGCCACTTTCTACATCAATAAATTGATGGCGGCCGGTCTGATCTCCGAGCGTATTGATGACGGCATCGAAGCGATGCTGGCGATTGGGGTGGATGAAATGAGCTGGGACGATCTGGATAACAGCCATTACAGCTGGCCGGGTGTGGCGCAGTTGCGCGATTATCGCGGCAAAGTCCGTACCGTTCTCGCCGATTTTATCGAAAATATGCCGCTGGAACTGCCGCTCAGTTGGGAAAGCCCGGCGTGGGTGATCCTGATGGGCATCGAGCATGAGCGTATACATCTGGAAACATCGAGCGTGCTCATGCGCCAGCTGCCGGTCGAATGGGTAAAACCTCAGGCGCACTGGCCGGCCTGTACCCATGTCCGGGAAGATCGTGCCGCCGCTCCGCATAACACTCTGGTTTCTATGCCGGGCGGGCAGGTGACGCTGGGTAAAACTGACGACACCTACGGTTGGGACAACGAATACGGCACGTCGCACAGCGAGGTCAAGCCGTTTAAAGCCAGTAAAATGCTGGTCAGTAACGCGGAATTTTTCGAGTTCGTGCAGGCCGGGGGTTACCAGAACGCACAGTGGTGGGATGAAGAAGGTCAGGGCTGGCGCGACTTTGCTGGTGCGACCATGCCGACCTTCTGGGTGGGTTCTGCGGCAGACCCCGACGCGCTTAAATTGCGTCTGATGGCCGAAGAGATTCCGATGCCGTGGGACTGGCCTGCAGAAGTGAATCAGCTGGAAGCCGCCGCATTTTGCCGCTGGAAAGCCGATGAAACCGGCAAGTCCATCCAGCTGCCGACCGAAGCCGAATGGTATCTGTTGCGCGATCAGGTGGAGGGTGACCAGCCCGACTGGCAACAGGCGCCCGGTAATATCAATCTGGCATGGTGGGCATCTTCCTGCCCGGTAGACCAATTCCCGCAAGGGGATTTTTACGACGTCGTCGGCAATGTGTGGCAATGGACCACCACGCCGATCAGCGGGTTTGACGGCTTCCGGGTGCATCCTTTATATGACGACTTTTCCACGCCGACCTTTGATGGTAAGCATTCCATCATGAAAGGCGGCAGCTGGATCTCCACCGGCAACGAAGCGCTGCGCTCTTCGCGCTACGCTTTCCGTCGGCACTTTTTCCAGCATGCAGGTTTCCGTTACGTGGTGTCGACACATCAGGAAAAGCTGACGGTCAATCCGTATGAAACGGATACACTGGTATCGCAATATCTTGATTTCCAATACGGTAAGCGCTATTTCGGCGTGGATAATTATGCACGCGCCCTGGTCGATATTGCGGCAAAACTGTGTGATAAGCGCCATCGTGCGCTGGATATTGGTTGCGCTACCGGCCGCGCCAGCTTCGAACTGGCACGCCTGTTTGATCAGGTGACCGGCATGGATTATTCCGCACGCTTTATCGATGTGGCACTGTCGCTGGCCAGCGGTGAGGATCTGCGCTATCTGATGCCGGAAGAGGGTGACCTGATGGAGTATTGTCAGGCGCGTCTGTCTGACGTGGGCCTCAGCGCTGAACAGGCGGAGAAAGTCCGTTTCCTGCAGGGTGATGCCTGTAACCTGAAACCGCAGAAAGAGCCTTACGATCTGGTGCTGGCCTCCAATCTTATCGACCGTCTGCGCCAGCCGAAACGCTTCCTGCAGGATATCACGCCGATGATCCGCTCCGGCGGCCTGCTGATGCTGTCATCGCCGTATACCTGGCTGGAAGAGTTCACGCCCAAAGAGAACTGGATCGGCGGCGTACGTGAAAACGGTGAGGCGCTCACCACGCATCAGGCACTGCAAAGACTGCTCTCGGCTGATTTCACCGAGGTTCAGGCTCCGGTGGATGTGCCTTTTGTGATCCGCGAAACGGCCCGCAAATATCAGCATACCGTGGCGCAGCTGACGGTGTGGCGTAAGCGCTGACCCGCCGGGTGACCGCCGTATCTTCAGGTACGGCGGTCACCTGCTGCCTTCTGTATAGCTTTTATTTATGTGTCGCCACCGGCGCGCTCACAGGCCCGACGGCTCCGCTGAACGGATGGCCGTCGATGGCGTCGTTCATGCGTAAACCCGACGGACGGATCCAGCGCTGTACCCGAGATGGCATATCAAAACCGATCAGCAGAATCACGACAAACGTCAGGCTGAAGGAGAGGGAACCTAAGGCGGTGCCCAGGCTGAGATGCTGGGAGATCGATGCCCCAAGAATGGGTGCTAATGCGCCGCCGAGCGCCCCCACGTTGTAAGTGAACCCCAAACCGGCCGCACGTTGTTCGGTATCAAAATAGCCCCCGAGCAGTTTTGGCAGCAAACCGGCGATACCTTGCCCCAGCATTTGTTGCAGGAAAAGCAGACCGCCGAGGAACAGCAGGTGGGATCCTTCAATCGCAAACAGCGGAATGATCAGTAATTGTGAGACCAGTAAACTGGTGACATAAGCTTTACGTGTACCCAGCCAGTCTCCGAGAAAACCGCCTACGCAACAGCCCACTGCCGCACCAAACCCGCTGAAAAACAGCACGTTGCCGACGGTATGTGGGTCATAGCCTAAATCCATTTTCAGGTAAGTCGGCAAAAGTGCCTGAATGGGCCAGGAATAGAGAAACGCGCAGAACACCACCAACATCAGCATGACGCCGGTCGGCCAGCGTTCACCGCTGGTCTGTACCATAAAGTAGATAAAGATGGCGGCGCAAAGTACGCCGAGGATCACAATGGCAACGGTTGACGCCATTCCGGTGAAACAGAAATAGAGTGCCGCCGCGGCGAAGACCGTCAGGCCGATATTGAGATAACTCAGGCGGCTGCGGTAGAGAATATCGACCATATTCCGGTCTTTGCCCTTTTTCCTATGCTGCTGTTCACGCTGTGACTTCTCCCAGTCTGCGGCTTCCGGCAGATTTTTGCGCAGCCACAGGGCAAAGAGAATCGGCAGTAATCCGATATAAAACAGCGTGCGCCAGCCGAAAGCCGGAACGATATGGCTGTAGGCCTGTGCGGCGACAACCGCACCAATCGAGAAGCCCGAGATCAAAAAGCCACTGGCTTTATTGCGCATATTCCTGGGCCAGCTCTCCATGACGTAGGTGGAGCTGGAGCCGTACTCACCGGCCATGCCGATACCAATAACCAGGCGGGCGATAAATAACGTGGTGTATCCCGGTGCCAGCCCGCAGGCCAGTGTGCCGCAGGAGAACAGCACAATACTGGTGATCATGGCGGATTTACGCCCGTAACGGTCGCCCATTGCGCCTAATACCAGGCCGCCAAACCAGCGTGAGATAAACGCCGCAGAGATCAGGCTGCTGGCCTGAATCAGGGTCAGACCAAACTCCTGTTTAATGTCGGTCAGCACCAGCGTAATAATCACAAAATCAAAGCCATCCAGAGCGTAACCAATCCATGCGGCAGTAAAGGCTTTCCACTGCGCCGGTGTCAGTTGCTGATACCAGCGGGGCGGTCGGGCGCCCGGTGTGTTCCCACGAGACTGTACTGAAGTGCTCATATCGTCGCTCTCTCTCCACTGCCTGTCAGTATTCAGGCAGAAACGTTATCCCCGTGGCACCGGCAGTTTCAGCGCATCGTGAAGAGGTATCACGACACCGCTAAAAGCACGCATTTTCACCACACTCTCATTCGTGTTAAACTCCAAATTAAAATTAGTATAGGAGTAAAGCTCCATTTGAGTGTATTCGATCACGCATTCATTACAATGCCTGAATGTTAAAAATGTGATTAAAACGTTGAAATGCTGATGTCAGCGAAGGCGGTAGCAGAATGATGACGTGCAGGGCAGCGCGGCTGAAATATTCGCGTCATGCCCGTGCGGATCACTGACAGAAAATGAGTTATTTGCTGTCGAACTGGCTGATGGCCTGCGTGGTTTTGCGTTTGGTTTTTTCTGCCTGCACCGGATCGGCCTTCACCAGCAGGGCATAAATCAGGTCCAGAACAAACAGCTGGGCGATCTTGGTACCGATGGAATCGCCCTGCAATTGGCCCTGACGATTGCCGTTGATAAGCACGTAATCGGCCATTTCGGTGATCGGGGATCCCATATTGTGGGTCAGCGCCACGGTGGTTGCTCCGACGGCTTTCGCCAGTTTCAGCGCATGTACGGTTTCGCTGGAGGTGCCAGAGTGGCTGATGCCAATCGCCACGTCACCAGGGCGCATCAGTGAGGCCTGCATGAACATGAAATGGTTATTGGTGGCGGCATCGACGCGTAAACCAATGCGCATCAGTTTGCTTTTAGCATCTTCAGCGGTGATCCCCGATGATCCTAAGCCAAAAATAGAGATGCGGTCTGCCGGGCGCATTAACTTCACCACCTGTTCAACGTTCTCAAACGACAGCAGGTTGACGGTTTCCGTCAGGACATTATTGATGGCGGACTGCAATTTACCTGCAATCGCCAGTGCGCTGTCGGCGTCCTGCACGTCTGCATCCAGCAGGCTTTCCCGGTTGTTAGCCCGGGTAGCCACTTCAATGGCCAGATCCATTTTGAAATCCTGAAATCCCTTATAGCCCAGCGTCCGGCAAAAACGGATGATCGTGGCTTCGCCAGCCTGCGTCAGGGCAGAGAGTTCGGCGAGGGACAGCTGGGTCACTTTGGAAGGTTCGGCCTGAATATAGACCGCAATGCGCTGCGCGGAGCGGGTCAGGCTGTTTTGCATGGCACCTAAGGCATCCAGGATTTTACCTGGCTTAAAACGATGAGCACCAGTTTTCACGCGGACACCTCAGGGAAAAGAGTGAAGGAAACAACGATTTATCTGGTGCATATCATTACATAGTTGCCCCTCTGCGTGAAGCGCAGGAGGCGTACTGTTTTGTGGCCGCTACAAGGAGGCTCTGGCCCACAGCGCCGCGCCCAACAGGCCGCTGTCCTGGCGGTGGGAAGCCGCCTGAACCGGCAGCCGGTAGATTTCCGGCAGGGCGGTTTGCGACTGAGTGACCCGCTTGAGATACCCCTCAGCCAGACCGACACTGCCGCCGAGGATCGCTACGTCCAGATCGAGTGCAATATGCATGTCCGCCAGCAGGGAAGCTATCACCGTCGCCGAACGCTGAACAATGCTTTCGGCCAGTTCGTGGCCTGCCCGCGCCATCTCAAATACTTCTGCAGCGCTCACCGGCTGCGGCCAGCCCTGCGTAGCGGCACTCATGGCGGTTCCCGATGCCACACCCTCAGCGCATCCTCGCCGGCCGCAGCCGCACAGCGGGCCCATTGGATCGCCACATGTGTGCCCGATATGCCCGGCCAGCCCGTGCTGACCGACCAGCAGTTTTTTGTTCCAGACAATGCCACCGCCCACGCCGGTGGACACCGTTACAAACAGCGCGTTATCACATTCATTTTGCAGTGCCTGATATTCAGCCCAGGCCGCGGCCTGTCCGTCATTGAGCAACACGCAGGGGAGAGCGGCGATTGATTGAATACATTCGTGCAGCGGAAACCCAGCCAGACCGCCGAGATTCGCCGGATTAAGCGCTGTCAGCGTGCCCTGATGGATAATGCCGGTTGAGGCAACGGCGACAAAATCTACCCGCTGACGAAACGGAGAAATCAGCGTTTCCAGCGCTGCGGCCAGATGAGCCGCGTCGCCGCGGGGTGTGGCGATCTGCTGGCGCTCAGAAAGCTGACCGCTTTCATCCACCATCGCTGCCGCCATTTTTGTCCCGCCGATATCCAGCGCTAAACCCATACCCATTGTGATGTCCCCCTGTGAACTGTGCTGTGAACGACGCGTAAAGCAGCCTTATCACTCCGCGTCAGATTGAACTCCATTGATATTTAATAACTGGAGTATCACTCCAATGCAAAGCTAATTTTACTTCCCTGAACCTCCTCGTACCGGATCACATTTACGCTTTAGCCCCATTGCGCGGCGTAAATAAAAGATTTACGATGATTGGAGTTATACTTCATTTTAAATAAATTATTGGAGTTTAAAGCCATGCGAAGTGTGGACATGCGCAACATCAGCGATTTTCGCCATAAGCTACAGCGGGGTCTTATCGTGTCATGCCAGCCGGTTCCCGGCAGCGCCATGGATAAACCGGAGATGGTCGCCGCGATGGCGTGCGCCGCGCTGGACGGCGGAGCTGCCGGGCTGCGTATCGAAGGCGTGCGCAATTTACAGGCCGTTCGGCAGGTAACCAATGCGCCCATCATTGGTATTATCAAACGTGACCTGACTGACTCGGACGTGCGGATCACCCCGTGGCTGGAAGATGTCGATGCCCTGAGTGCCGCCGGTGCCGATATCATCGCCTTTGATGTGACCCTGCGCTCGAGACCGGTATCCGTTAATGCACTGTATGCGCGGGTGCGGGCGGCGGGATGCCTGACGATGGCGGACGCCTCCTGTCTGGAAGATGGCCTGCTGGCCCATCAGCTGGGCATCGATTTTATTGGTACGACGCTGTCAGGTTATACGCAGGCGACGGTGCCAGCCGGGCCAGATATTGAACTGGTCAGGCAGCTGGCGCAGGCCGGGTGTCTGGTGATTGCGGAAGGGCGCTACAACTCACCGGCGCAGGCCGCCGGGGTGATGGCTGCGGGGGCTTTTGCCGTCACCGTCGGCTCTGCCATTACCCGTATCGAACATATTTGTGGCTGGTATCGTGATGCGATAAACCAGAGCGATACCGTAAAACTGACTGATCACTGATCCCGGCCATGCTGGCCGTCTGTTCGCTTCAAGTTACGAGGATACCAATGAAAAAATTAACAGGTCTTATCGCCGCGCCGCACACCCCTTTTGACATGCACGGTGAGGTGAATTATCCGGTCATTGATCAGATTGCGGAACATCTGGTCAGCGACGGTGTAAAGGGTGTGTACGTATGCGGGACCACCGGTGAAGGAGTGCATTGTTCAGTTGAAGAGCGTAAGAAAATTGCCGAGCGCTGGGTGAAGGCGGCGCAGGGGAAGTTAAGTATTACGCTCCACACCGGTGCGCTGAGTATCAAAGATGCCGTTGACCTGTCGCGCCATGCCGAAACGCTGGATATTTTCGCGACCTCGGTCATCGGACCGTGCTTCTTTAAACCCGGAAATATTGACGACCTGGTGGCTTACTGTCAGGCGATTGCCGCCGCTGCGCCGTCAAAAGGTTTTTACTACTATCACTCCGGGATGTCGGGCGTGAATCTGGATATGGAACAGTTTCTGATTAACGCGGAATCGAAGATCCCTAACCTGTCCGGCATTAAATTCAACAGCGCCGACTTGTATGAATTCCAGCGCTGTATGCGGGTCAGCGGCGGGAAGTTCGATATTCCGTTTGGCGTAGACGAACACCTGCCGGGTGGCCTGGCCGTGGGCGCACTGGGTGCCGTGGGCAGTACATATAACTACGCCGCGCCGCTGTTCCACAAAATCATCAATGATTTCAATGCGGCCGATCAGGCTGCGGTACAGCAGGGCATGGACAGAGTTGTGGCCCTGATCCGTGTGCTGGTGGAATTTGGCGGCGTGGCTGCGGGCAAAGCGGCGATGCAGCTGCACGGCATTGATGCCGGTAACCCGCGTCTTCCGCTGCGCGCGTTGACCAAAGAACAGAAACAAACCATCGTGAACCGGATGCGCGACGCGATTGGCCTGTGAGATCATACGGTGAAGGAAACAGCGCAGCCCGACATCCAGGGCTGCGTTCACTGATGCTGGCGCGCTTACTTCTGTGCTTCAGATAACCGCAGAGAGGGTCAAAACAGCCGGGACGGTAAACCAACCTTTAATGCCTTTGAGAGGCTTGAGCAGAGTGAGGTGAAAGTCGCATGCTCCGTTCTTAGGAGAGCACGGTCAGGCAACTGGCTGTGCTTATCCGACGAGGGAGCTATGGAGCACACAAGCATTAAATTTATCCGCGGGTCATTGCGATGTAAATAACCGCTTGTGGTGAGCGCTGTTAAGGGGGCTGATGCTCAGTGAAACGTAAACTTACTAATTAATAACAACCGGGGATGTTGAGAATATGCCCCGGTTGTTCACAGTGAGCCTTTATTTCAGGTTCTCTGTAATAAAACATCAGTATTTTATAACACTCGATTATTATTATGAAACAGTTATACTTACCGGTTCACTCATCTCTGAGTTACCCATGCTATTATAGGCGATGGCTGTATAACTATATGTGGATCCAGATACAGTTGTTGTATCCAATTCACTGAGATCTTGCCAGTTATCTTCAGCATAAATAACCCCACCATCACGATAAATAATATAGCCATCGGAATTGTCGAGTGGGAAAGACATCCATGAAACAGCAACGTAGCTGTCATCTGGCATTTGATGTGCAGTGATGGTTGGTTTTGCTGGCAAAAATTGATGTGCTTTTGTCACCACGGTTACCTGATTGCTTGGCTCAGATGCTACACCATCAATGTCTACACCAATAACGTATAATACATAGTCCATGCCGGGTTCTAATTCGAGCATCTGTACATCATTGGTTAATGCATCAAAACTTGTAAACTCAATTTCGTTATTGTTATAAAGAACATAGTGAGACATACCCACATCACTTTCGGAATATGTCCATGTAACTTCGGCTGTATGATGACCCACAGAAACAATTTCAAGTACCGGGGCGGTTGGTTGCGTATTCATTTTATTGCTCCATTAAGTTAATTAAAATGCAGATGAATAATAAACCTTTTATGCCTCATGACTTTCTATAAAGAAATTAAATTAATTTTAAATATGCCCGTTGTTCAACGAAGGGGGGGGTAAAGGTGTCTGGTAAAAACGAAAAAAATACTCATTAGCATTAATTTTTTTTTAAGAACATAGACATCAAACCTAACTTATTGCTGTTAGGGTTACCGTCGGCTCCATGCGATACTCCGTGAGAATGACACGCACATCTCAGAACAAGTCGCTCGCAGACTGATGGCGGGCCTCGTTTGGGAAAAGGAACATATTGTACGTTAAGATGATTTTTTGTACTGACTGATATCGACTGACCGCAAAGCTCGATACTTCCCTTCAGCCAGCTTTTTATTGTTTCGCAAAATATAGTCTCCCATCAGATTTATATGCTCCCAGCTGTAATCAACGTTACAGTTTTTTAGCATCAGGGATCCTGTTACGGTTTTACTGTATTGGGATCAAATATAAAACGCTCCTATTTAGGATATGCAGTTATAATTCGCATCCGGTTTCCACTTTTTGGCTGATAGATGCCCGGTTTAACGCCTTCTTTTCTTTCCCTCGCTGGCAGCTCCATATCAACTATTACTGACACATGATACAAAGGAACAATAAGTTCTTTAGTTAATTTATTTTTTTTTGAAGGGTCTGTTTCATTAATTATTTTCAAGTAATCGCTTCTGTTTTTCAACCCCCATCCAATCGGATTTGCCGTCGGGGAAACTTCCCTTACATCAAACTTTATAGATATTCTTTTTTCATAGATAGCTTTCCTTTTTTCCTCAGTCATGGGGATCCTATCAAGTTTTTCGGAGTTTTTCCTATCAAAAGCCTCTATTTTTATACTTTTCCTTTCCAGCTTAATCTTTCCTTCTTTATTTATGATCTCCTCATTGTACTCGATTGTTTTATATTTACTATTACCCCATTTTTTTGTCACCTCATCCATCTTCCCAGATGAAATGGTTGAGGGATTGAATGAGTTTATAGCCTGAGAAATTATATTGTTAGCGACATCCATGCTAATAAATGCTCCACTACCGACTACATAATTCGGATTATCAGCATACCTTTTCATTGCATATTTTTTGGAGTCAAAGCCATGTGGAGGGATATGTCTTTCTAACGCATGCCCTCCACGAATTCCGGTCTTTTTATCTTCATGATATGCCATAAAAATACTGTTTCCTTTAATACGGCTTACTCGCCCTACTGGAGAAGCGGCGGTATGACTTGACCTTTTACTATCATTCTCGAGACCATTAATATCTAGTAAGGTGGTTGGATCATTTTTAACCATCCTGAACAGATTCAGGCCGTCAATTTCATGGGCCGGATCCGACGCCGTCCAGCGGCACAACCACGGTGCATAATAACGGTACCCGTAATAATACAGTCCCGTCACGTCACGCTCCTTGCCCGAGTAACGCACCGTCTTATAATTCGCCTCTAAGGCGCTGCGGGACGCCCACACCGCCGTCCCGCCAAAAGGATAATACTCCTCCCGGCTGATGACATATCCTTTGTTATCCAGCTCCAGCTGCATCGATCCCAGGTTATCATCGACCCCATAGCGTATCTGGTCATTACTGATACCCGACGGCGGCGTACTGACCCAGTGCAGTACCCGTATCTGGCTGCGACCTGCCTGCGTCGTCACCACCTCCAGTTGCTCTGTGTAAGACACAGAACGGCTACCCAGCGCACTCACGGTCTCCTGCCAGCTGTTGCACAGCTCAAGCCCCGGCAGATAACGAACCTCACTCACCGTCCACAGGCCCGTGCCGCTGTTTGTCAGGGTCCTTGTCTGTTTGCGCACCCGCATCCCGCCCCGGTACTGATATACCTCCCGGTCGTTCTGGTTAATGTCAGTGTCGCTGCGGCTAAGGAGTGTCACCGTCTGCAGGCAGGTGTTGCGATCCCATAACAGCGGGTCTGCGCTGTCAGCGAATCCGTTAGCAGGCTTGCCGCCTTCGGTTTGCAGTGACATCAATTGCCCCCCCGGTGTGAACCAGTCATTCCAGACTACCGTATCCGGGGTCAGGCTACCGCTGCGGTCCTGACGGATACTGCGGTTTGACATCGAGTCTGTAACCATCGCCATCGTGCTGTTTACTGCCCCCGAATGGGTCAGCAAGTTCAGGTTGCCACCGTTATCGTAGCTGTACGTCCGCGTGTAATTGACATACTGAGCGTCATCCGTTGGCAGCAGCGTCGGCAGGGCACGGCTCTGTGCGCCATTGCCTGCATTTTCCCGTCCGGTAGCCCGGATAAGTTGGTTCAGGGCGTCATACGTGAAGGTCCGCGCGCCTGCGGTAGCCTGATTGCGGTACCAGGCAGCGGACACGGTGGCGTCACTCACACTCGTCACGTTACCCACCGGGTCATACGCGTAGCCCAGAGACTGCAAGGTCATACTGTCACTGCTGCGCACGGCGACAATGCTGCTAAGGCGGAGGGTCTCCGGCACATAGCCGTACGACGTCTCCACACCGTTACCGGCGCGCTCGCTCAACACCTGTCCTGCAGCACTCAATGTCAGCCCGTTCAACAGTGACAGTGGGGTGGCTTGCCCCTTCAGCTGCACCATCTGCTTAACCGGAACGCCACTGACATCGTACGCCAGGCTAACCGAATGGCCGGCCCCATCCGTCTGACTGAGAATGCACCCCAGAGCATCTGCAACCACAGTGGTGAGGTACTCCGTTGTCTCAAGCAGGTCAGATCGCCCGGTCTCGCTGGCAGGCCAGTCAGGCAGCGTTTCAGCATCGAGCAGGAAAGTCTGAGACGCGGATAGCACCGCGGCGCTGAGGGCCACACTGTCAGTGGTAAGCCTGCCCCCTTCATCGTACTGGCGTACACAGACGCCGCGCAGATTGTTGTCCTGCGGCTTCACGGCCTGTACATCATTATCCCCGTAGATGAATGCGGCCGCGGTGGAGGCTTTTGCGGCTCCACTGGCCTGTTGCAGAACGCTAATCGGACGACCAAGTACGTCATAGGCCCACTGTATAACGGTGCCGGCCGGGTCACGGGCCCAGGCCGGATTTCCTTCGGCATCAAACAAAACCACATCTTGCCCGCTGTCGGTACTGTCCCGGCGCAGGCGCTGCGCGGTGAGGGAGCCCCAGGAGGTGAGGTTTGCCCCTGAGGTGCTGTCGGCCTGCCAGGCAGCAAACAAACGTGGGTCGCGGGATAGTGCGGTGAGTGAGTCATCCGGTACCTGTATCTGAGTGACCAGCAGGGTAGTATTATCTTCCGCCTGGGTGCGGTTCCAGTTAAGGGTGCGGACGCAAATACCGCGGTTATCGGTGACGCTTATGACCGGCGTGCCCGTAGCGATGGTGGTTGTTGTCATAAGGAGCCCCCGTTGTTCAGACCGATCGTGTCGTTTTCATCTTCAGTTACGGTAAACCAGCTGTAGTAGGAAATACGGCGCAGGTATCCCAGAGCAGTGACTGTCTGGCTTTCACGCCCCAAGGCATCATAGTAATGGGTGTCACTGTACCCTTGCGTGCGCAATGAGCTGTCTATCAAATAGTGCCAGTCATTGATAAAGAACGGCTGATAACTGCGTACTACCTGACCTTTTCTATCGTATTCAACGCGTCCGGAAACCACCCAGCGCGGGTTGGCATAGATTGAGGTAGTAATGACTTCTCCATCATCCTCTCGCTGCCATGCATCACCGGGGGCGGCCAGCGCGCACTGTTGCAACGTTCGCCCAAAACCATCACTGTGGCTGAGGGTTATATGAACCTGCTGAGGTGTTGCTCCACCGGGATAACTATCGGCAGTACATACGACAGTATGTACAGGCATGCCTCCCTGAGCTGCCAGAATGGGAGCCAGTGACGACGAAATGCCCGGGTTGCTTGATGGAGATTTTGCCCACTGTCGTCCGGCCTGCCGAATATAGCCGGAGCTCGTAATGTAACGGGCGTTCAGCAGCAGCTGCCAGTCTGTCCGGGCAGTGGTCGGGTCACAGTTAAGGTCAACCAGCGTGACCTGCCCCATCCAGCTGAACCTGTCGGTAACACTGATACTGGCGGTGTATTGCGTTTTACTGCTGTCCAGCGCTGTGCTAATCGCAGCCTCTACGGTTAATGTGGAGGAAACAGGGTAGTCAGACACCAGACTGAAACCGACACACTGGCCACCGTTTTCAGTGCCATAAATGCTGTTGTTAACGACCTGACCCAGGGCATTCAACTGGGTTTCCTGTGTATTGTTATTAATATTAATCACGCGACAGGGGTGCAGGAAGCGATAATCGTATTCAAGGCTGACCGTATTACCGAGTACGTCCGTCTGCGTGATATTCCCCAACGAATAGCTGTCCCAGGTAAGGGTGACAGCTCCTGTTAACGTTGTATTTTGCTGTGTCAGCGGGCGATAAAATGCCGTGTCTTTATCATAAGTGGTAAATTCACTTTCAACGGCCCAGAGTGTTTGTGGTGTATCTCCCTTCACATTTAATGCCGTTTTCCACGCGCTGTAGCCGAGGTTTGCGGCATCGAACGCAGGCATACCGGAAATACCCTGATAGGCGGCCAGCGCGTTGCTATCCAATACGGCGACGCGGGTAAAATGCACCAGCGCTGGCAGATCTGTCGGTGGTGTATTGACATAAACCTGCTCAGCCTGCCCACGCAGGTAGCGCGTCTGGGGTTGAGCCAACAACGTCATCAGGGTTTCATAGCTGACACCACTTCCAGGCAGACTGCTGGTCGTTATCAGATTCTCCCGCTGCAGGTCTGGCAGGCCCAGACACCAGGCCGGCGTGGTGGATATATTGCTATAATCCGGCTTGTCCAGATGCCAGACGCTGGAACGACTTTCGTTATAGCGTACCGTCTGTTGTTGTGCGTCGTAGGTATTTCCCCAGGCATCAGCCGGCAAGTTGTCCGGGTAAGGTGAGGGCGTAAAGCCGGTTCGCCGGGGGTAGGCCACCTGCACCTGCCACAGCGGCGTGGCGTACTCATCTTGTTGTAATGACACCTGATGGCTAATCAAAGGATCTTGGGACAGTTGCTCATAGCTCAGTGCCAGCTTTTCGAGCGGAATGAGTAGCGAGATGGGTAGAGCCCCATCTTGTACCAGACGGACCTGATAACGATTCGTATTGCACACATAAGGGGTTGTCGAGGCGATACTGCCGTCTTCATTCACCGCCCAGGTTTCACTGTGCAACAAGGCACCCTTGAGCGTGCGGTAGAGCCACCATTGTGTCTTCCCGGATGTGGATACCAGTTCATCATCCTGACCGGTATCTGTATTATAGCCCGTCAGCCGGGTGGGGCTTAGCGTGGGGGCCAGCGTATCGCCGGCATAGGGTGTTCCATAATGATGTGTTTCATCGTTCTCACGTCCACAGTGAAACCAGGAGCGCGTCAGAGATGGCGCCGCCAGCGGCGTCCCGTCAGCGCTGGCGTGGGCATCATTGTTGGTATCCTGTAATTCCAGATAACCAAAGCCGCGGAATTCGCGCTCTTTTCCATCATACACACCCTGGCGGTACAGGCACTGTGCGCTCAGCGTATTGCCCGTCAGTTCATCGGTGGTCAGTATTTGGCACAATAACGGCATCGGGAACGGCATGGCCGGTACTGCGCCCGGTATTTCTGCTTTTTCGTCCAGCCAAAATTGGGCTGAACTGCGGTATGTCAGCTGTGATGTGGCCCCCAGGTTATTGGCCGTTGCACTCAGCAAGTAAGGTTTCTGGCTGACAAACAAGTAACGCCAGTGGCTTGGCGTCATATAGGGCACGGTCAGCACCAGTTCAGTGCAACCATTGCCCTGCATGTCCGCCAGATTTATCTGGCACAACCGGTCGTACACCACGCCCGGTGGTAAAGTCAGGGGTTGTGGTGAGCTGAAGCCATTGCCGGACTGATTGAAAAACACGGTCACCTGATTATGCTGCGCATAAATCAGGTCGGTGGTGCCGCTGCCGTCAATATCGGCCAGAAATAGGTTGTCAGGATTAAAAGTGGTTTCGGTATCAATAACGACACCCTCCGGCAGTGACAGCGTTACAGGGTCACCAAACCGACCGCGTCCCAGATTAGGCCAGCAACGCACCTGGTTAAAGCGTATTTCCACCAGATGAGATTGGCCGGAGCCCAGCAAATCGGCAAAGGCGACCAGCGACCGCGCGTCCCGGCCGGTTACCGGTAACAAGAGAGTGTCGTCCTGTGCGACGTCAAGCCCTGTCGCAAACCCCTCCCCCTGATTGGCATACACACGCACACTTTTTGGGCCAATCAGCGTCAAATCAGCCAGACCGCTACCAACCAATTGTGTGAGTTGAGAGTGCGGATGGAAAAACTCCAGCGGCAGCGCGCTAAAAGGGGTGAACGTATCCCAGAAACCATCACTGTTGAGGGTGAAGAACCCGGCCATGCCCGGTAGGGCTATCACCCAATCAAGATGCCCATCGCCGGTAATATCCAGCAATTGAAAGCGCCGCCCTTGCATGGCGGGCACCGAGGATATCGGTTGCCAGGCGGCATAATCAACCGCATCCCCCCCGCTGCCGGCGCGCACCGGTGCCCGGTAGTACCACATTGCGCCCGCACGGTAGAGTATTCCCGGCAGTCCCTCACCATACAGGTCGACCAAATTATAGGGATTGCCATCATTTAAACCCGGGAAGTCGGGCAAGGGTTGCCATCTTGTGGGGTCACCCTGAAAATCAAAGGTTGTATAATCCACCTCTAGCGGTGGTGTCTGCTGCAAGGTGCCGTCATATTCATAAGCCAGTGTTTTTGCCGCAGTTAACTGACTAAGTGTGGCGTTTGATTGATATTCCAGCAGCAGGCGGGACACCAGCGTATCCGTGTCACCCAGTTCATCGGGAAAGTGATGGAACATCAACACCTGCTGACACAGGCGGTGAGTGCGCAATTCAAAACCATACTCATATCGGGAAAAGGCGTCCGAGCGCACTGACCACGACGCATTGCTGTCAGGTGTAAAAGCGGGGGCAACGGCCGGGTCAATCCCGCGTTCACCGTAATCAAACACCAGACTGAACAACCAGCTCTGATCTGACGGCGGGGTATCCGCGTTCAGCAGGAATAATGCGTTGCTGGCAATCTGGTTGCCGTAACTGACCTGGCTAAGATAACGATTAGCCTGAGCATCCCGGGTATCTGACGCATTCAGCCCGTTACTGTTCTCGGCGAGATATTGATACCAAATGTCATCCCCTGTGGGGGATAACGACTCTTCCAGCAGCCATACGGCGGTACGCGTTGGTTTTTTCGGGTCGTAAATCCGCGCGGTGTCCGTTTTACCTAATATATGCAGACTGCCGTCACGATCATGCAATAACCAGAAATCCCCTCCCTTGGCACCCAGCCAATATTCCAGGCGGTTAAATACCCCTTCGATGCATGGCAGGTAGCGGGTGACAGAGTAAGTATCTGTCAGGGGCAGAGTGCCATAATGGGTGATGTTCGATTTGATAATAGGAGCACCATCAGCTTGCTGCTCCGTAACCAGCACTTCGCCGTCGGGCCCCAAAAACTCATCCTGAGGACCACTGCCGTTGACGGGGTAATATTGCGGGGTACCCTTGCTGGTTCGCCGGGATATAGTCCGTGGATTGCAGCCCCAGCCCAACCCAAAAACACCATTACCAGCGCCGCTACTATATTGCAGGCCCAGCCGTGGCGCAAAACCGCGTCCTTCGCTAATGGGCAAGGGAAGGCTCATGGAGGCCATCCCGGTGGGTCCCGCCGCTGCCAAACTTTCGCCCATGCCTGTAATGGCGCCGCCGCCCTTAGGGAGAGCAGGTGGGGTGATGGCGGTGCGCGTGGCGGATGAAGTGAGCATGAAAACTCCTTTCACCGCCCGTTGTCGGGCGGTGTGGGTGTGGTTTACAGGATTATTTTGTCAGCGTATCCGCGACGGCCTGTTCGAAGCTGCTGCCGCCGTACAGTGCGGTGTAATGCACTTGCATAATCACGTCATTCAGTGAGGCCAGCAGTGTTTTTTGCTCAGGTGACGTTGGATTCGGGAACGCTATTTTCCAGCTTGAAATAGCGCCTGTTCCCTCAAACGGTAGATAGCGTTCATCACCAAAATTGAGCTCAAAAAGCCCGGCATCGTTAAGACCGGACGAGATAGCGACCTGTTGGCTGGCGCGAGGGTTGGTCATCACATTGCTTCCACTGCCGGTCGGTTCGCCATTGAGGTAGTTCACCCCGCTGATATCGGCTTTAAGCAGAACCTGGCTACCGCTCTGGGTCAGTGTCATGCGCACATCCTGATAGGGGCCGATAAGCGCCGGCAGGCTGACGGTTACAGACTTAATTTGGCGCAGGTAGTGGCCGGGGTAGTCGCTGTCAAAATGTGATTCAAGCAAGCTAAAGTTGGCCTCGCCGGTGTTCTGCAGCTCAGACCAGGCATCGCTGGATTGTTCATTGAGCAGCGTCTTCAGTGACACCGTTTTGGTCAACTCCAGGCGGCGGGTGTTGCGGGTCAGCCAGGCGGACTCCATCTGTTGCAGGTTAAGTTGAAGGGTTTCACCCACCAACAGGCCGCGGTAACTGTCATTCCAAGCGCTGGTCTGAACAAAGCGGGTGGTGATATCGCCCATTTCATACTGACAGCAAGCCTCGGCGCTGAGACTCAGGGACAGTACCGCATCGTAGGCTTGGTAGTAGAGCGCAGAAAGTTGCCCCTGCAACCAGGTGTAAAGGGACGACTGGGTAAAGCGTGTGGTGAGGAAAGTTAGCGTGGATTTCAGATTTTGCTGCTGGGCTTGCGCCAGTTGCAGTGCGGTTTCGGCCCCCGCACGCCGCGTGGCCAGCGCATTGAGCTGTTTATCGATACAGACCATCTCGGACTGTGCTTGTTCTACCTGAAATTGCCATTCATCACTTCGGCGAGTGTATCCGGCAGAAGTTTCGATACTTTGTACCGCCATCATCATGCCCTGCGAACTGATTTCTAACGCTTGGCCTGATGCAGCTATAGCGGCCCCCCATAAACACCCACCGTCAGCCAAACCAAAAATGTTAGGTGCCATATTGGCCGCGCCAGCCCCGATAACCAGAGGACTGGCTGACAGGAAGGTTAATCTGGCGTCATTCATTTTGTTCAGAGCGTCCTGCTCGTTGTAGGAAATCCCGTTATTAAAAAGTTTCTGATAATAGTCGCGGCGTTGTTGCGCCATGATCTTGCTTTGAGTCAACGCGGTATTGTCGTTATCCAAGGCATCAATCGCATTTTGCTGCAACGTCAGTGTAAAGCTGGAGATATTGAGCAGCTGTTGCTGATCAATTTCCTGTAAATCAGCACCGTCCCCTCGTTCACAATAGCTCAGCAGGGTCTGGCCAAACTGGCTCAACATGCCTGCCGCCTCTTTGGCTTTTTGCAGCATGGTACGGAAGCGGTAAGGGGGAAGGCTGACTACCACGGCGTTAACGGCTGAGGTGAGCGACCCCCCTGTACATTTTGCTCCATCAGCACTGTCGGGTTCACCGGTGGAGCATACAGCGGTATCGCCATCGCCTGACCATCGATGGTCAGCTGATGGCGCAGGTTGTACAGCCGTGAGTCCAGCGTGTTCCAGTAGCCCAGTAACTGGGTATTAATTGGAGCCATAAAGCTGTCGCTGGTTGTCACCCCCGTCGAGAGACAGTAGTGGCCAGCAAAGGTCGGCAAGGGGGCTGAGGTCACTTCATATTGGCGCAGTGCTGTGCTCTGATAGGCGCTGTCGGCCAGTTCGCTCAATGACTCGGGTAACCAGTGATTAACAATCAGCGTATCTGGCCGAATGCCCAGCAGGTCCTTAATCTGACCATACTGCAACCGTGCCAGGCTCAATCCGTCGCGGGTCAACAGGCGGTAATTGGCATCGGCTGCGGCTATCAGGGTGGTGATATAGGCCATAAACACGGCCTTCTGGTAGTGAATCGGGTTGGCAGAGGCCAGTGCATCCGGATCAACGGTAAACCAGGTGACTGCAGCTTGCGCGGCGTCAGAGGGTTGCTCAACCAGCGGTCGTACGCTCCAGTAGTCTGGCTCGGGGTATTGCGAATTCACGTCCTCACCCACTACGGAGCTGTTGTCACGCCCGCGCGCGGAGGGGTCAAAGATATAGTGATACCAGCTTAGCGCATCACTGTAATGCTGTTCTTGATTAAGACGCCAGGCCACCAGATAAGGCATATAGAAGAAAAGCTCCCAGAAGTAGATGCCGTTGGCACCGTGGAAGTCCATGGGAAGCGGAGGATAGTCGTCTGACGAATCGATACTCCCCGTAATGCCGGGCTCTAAGGTTAACTGGGTATTCCAGTTCAGCAGTACCTGCATGCCGGCGCTGGCTTTATTGATCAACTCTTTAGCAAACAGCGTGTTCAGACGAATGGGTAGAATGGGGGTGTTGTCAGTAAAGGTGCCGCTGTAGGACAGGTATACAGCGCTACCATTACTGGTGTTTTCGCCGTAAGTAATGTTTGGAGAGACAGGAATATTAGCCAGCTTAGCTAAATCAACTTCATACTCTTGATACACATATTTTTTCAAATTATCTTGATAGCCGAAAGCAATATAGCACGACATATTGTCCGGAGTGCTTGTATCGGGGGTAAGGCCGGAGAGAGTAAAAGTCCATGCCGGGTCGGCGAAGGTAAAGTCTGGTTTTTGCTGATTAATGACCGCCGTCAGGCTGCTTTTTTGCCAGCAACCTGTTGTCTTATCTTCCCAGACCTGAAAGATCCAGGGAGAGTCCAGTGCGGCAGCTTTCTCATTGATTTTTACGTCATCAGTCCAAAAAGATGCGGCCTTGTCATCCAGATAAGTAATTAATTCGACAGAGTCTGAATTGGTTGATGACACACTGATGGAATAGCTATAACTGGATAAATCAACAACCCCGGAGGGAGGGAGAGTGTAGGTTTTGTCCAACAGGGTACTGGGTGCCTGGCCTGCACCCTGTTCGCAGATACAGCCAAGTTTATTAAAGCTCAAGCCACTGCTTTCAGTGCTATCGGCAGAAAAGATAACATTTTTAAGTTGGGTTGGACTGCCCGTATATAAATCATACGTGCAATTTCCTATGGGTGTATCTACACCTGATACTGTGGCTTTAAGTCTGCAACTTATATGCCATGCATTACTGTCGGACTGAGTTGTGTCTGAAGTTGGGATGATGCCTGTTATTGACCAAGAGGTTCCATTATCGTCTGCTTTTATTGAAAAGACATCAGGGTCCAGTACGGGTAATTGGAGTGTTCCACCGAAATCGTTGTGCTCATTTGAATTTGCGATGACCCTGGAAACGTAGAAGCTGCCAAGGGTATAAGCGGTCTGCACTTGGTGCTGCTCACTCAGGCGAGTATCGTTAGCAAGATAGTACCACTGGTACTGTGCCAGCGGGGTGGCCACACTAGTTCCAGATGCAGATTTTACTCGTTTCAGATTAAACCAATAATCGATATTAATAGAGAAGTCACAATAGCCGGCAGTGCTGTTTTCGGTATTACTTCCGTCATACAGTGAGGTATTTAAGGAGTTATTTTTCTGATCATACATGCAGATCGTGTTCATATATTCGGAAGAAAACAACTCGCTGCAATAGGTGTCCGATTCGTCCACTGACATTAACGCATAAGGTGCAGACCAGTTATTGCTAAAATCACAATAGGAAGAGTAGGCGGTAATTTTATCGTAAGTGGATGTGCTGCTCGCCTCATCACTGGTCCCGGCCTTTGTCTTCTCATACCAAAATAAATACAGTCGGTTGTTAAAATAGGCCAGACGAGGAATGCCCTGCAGCGGCTCCTCATTAATAGCAGTGTTCATCGGGTACCACTGCGACCATGCGCTGGTCGATACCACATTATCGATATTCTGGCTCATATCAAACGAGCGCCAGTAATACTGAGCTGTTGAGGTGGTACTTTTACCGAGGAAGTAATAGGTATCACTTGCCTGATCCGTGCCGTTCAGGTAACCGCTGATAATGCTCAGGTTGGCCACTTGTTCAAATTTGTTCAGGTAATTCATCACAGCCTGTTGTGCAGTATCACTGTTGATGGTTTTCTGACTCAGGTCAGTGATCAGCTCCTTGAAATAGGCTGTCTGGCTCAGGCGCAATGTCGGATCGATATAGTTTTCCGGGTAGGTATCTAACTCGACCTCCCCCGCCCAGATATCGTACTGGCTGCCGCCATCAGCCCATTGACTGAGCTGGTCTGGATCAAGGAACTGCGTGCTGTAACCTGGCTCCATGTTCATGGCGATGCCATTAATATATTGCTGGATACTGGATATAGCCTGCGCCACACGAGAGGTAGGTACGGCATTGCTAATCAAAGGATCAATCAGCAGGTATTCGTACAGGTCCTCCGGCGTTTGCACCAGAGTAGTTAAATCGGTGTTGCTACTGTTCGGCACATACTGGCCCAGATAGTAAGACAGCAGAGCATTGCGCCTATGTTCATTCAGGGATGCAGCAATATCGATACTCATCATCAATTACCTTTCGATAAGGAATAAACCGGTGCGGAACACCTCACCGGTATTGTTTTCTTATTACTTTTTATTGTACGGTTTGTGCCGCTACCAGGGATTCACCGGCCTCCTGCCATTGGGCATAGGTCGAATCCAGCATCAATTCTCCTACCTCCAGCAGTGGGGTCACCGACAGTGCGGTTTTTGCCGCCAGCGTTTGCTGGCGCATCACATAATCAACCTCACTGAGCGTGAGAGCAGTGCCGTCGCTGTTAATTTGTGCTGCCGCCAGTTCGACTTCGCTTTCCTCCCATTGCAACAGGTCGGCCAGCACCGTCGCTGCGGTAGCCGCGGTAGCAGTCGAGCCGGCGCTGTTGACCCAGTTCAGGTACGTCAACACTGCGTTTTCCTTTCTAGCCAGGATTAACCAGTCGACATAGCGGCTGAACAGGTACAGCAACCTCAGGGTCAGCTTCGTGCTATCAACGCCAAACCAGTCAGGATGGGCCAGGAAGGCATTGAGCGCGGCTGGCGTTAGTTGAAACTGGTTCGCGACCGTCGCATACCGCCCCAGGGTATAAAGTGTCTGCAGGTAAGCCTCTGGGATGGCATCGGTATCCGTCACGCCAGCCAGCGCCAGGGAGGCGGATAATAGACCGTATTCGCTGTCTTCTGCCCATTGCAGTAAGAAGGCCGAGAGGGATTGAAGCGTCTTGAACAACTGGGCCAGGGCACTGTCGGCAATGCCGCTTTGGGTCAGCTTGGCCTGATAGATAATACTGGACAGGGTCTCGGTCACTTGATCGGTGTCTACCGAACTGTCAAAGGGAATATCAGCAATATCCGCTGCCACTGCGCAGTAAATCGTCTCTTCATCTGTGGCGGCAAGGAGAATCAAACCGTCACTGTCAATCAGGTCGTCCAGAACATCCAACCAGCCATGAGCAGATGAAGTTATGGCATCGTCTGGGAACGCGACACTGATGAAACTTTGTTCAGTCACTAAGGTGGCAGGAAGTTGCTGATTAATGCCGTTTATAAAGTTCAGTGTTTCAGCCGTTGCTATTAGCGCTTTCGGCGCATCCTGCAAGGCCAGGTAGTTATCCACCCATGACAGACCATGGGTTTTGCTCCAATCTGCCGCACTGTCTAGTGCCATCAATACATCCAGAATATCTGACGCTTCTGGTTGGTCACTGCTGTTTAGCACCGCCAGTTGCGGCTCCCCGGCCAGGGATGCCCACACGCCTTGATTATCCTGTAATAAAGAGAACAGCGCAGATCCCTCGGCAAAGGATAACCCCAGCCAACGTGGCAGCATTGCCAGCCGGTATAGGGCCGATACCGTATCCAAATCTAGCGTCAACGACTGCCCGCCGGAATCTCCCGGCTGCAGAGCGGCCACGTTGTCGGCCAGCACCCGGAACTGCGCCTGAGTCAGCCCCAGACCAGCGCATAACTGTTTGACAGTGCGGGCGTTGTCGCCGGTGGCCTGAGTGTAATCCACCGTGCTTCCGGTGAGGGCAAATGGCTTCTCGAACAATGACGGTGAGTTGAATATCTGGTCCAGGAAGGGAACCGCAGGCGTAATGGCGTAGGGGGAGATCTGGTGCAATACCGCAGCAAACTCATAAGCGGAAAGGTTGTACTTTTGCTGCCAATGGCGGAACACACCGAGCACCCGTAAGATATGGTTATTCAGCGTATAATCAGTATTATTACTTCCCTGTGCGGCAATGCAGGCGCTGAGTAGCAGATCCACCTGCTCATACGGTAAATTGAGCCAGCGCTGTAGGCGCACCATACGGTTAATGCGGTCCATACGGCTATCGTTGAGATTTTGTAGAACACCGAGTGTCATTTCTGAATAAAATGAGTAGTAGTGATAGATAATCATTGGCGATGCTAGAATAACCTGATCGGTGGGTTGATGAGCGTCAACAATAGTTTGTACTTCTTGTGCACTCAGCGGATCCTCCCAGTACAGGGCTAACTCGTCTATTGTAAGAACCGTTTTTCCATCAGCCTCAGATAAATCGTCATAATATGAAAAATCGCCGGTATTATTAAAGGTCCATTGATAACCTGTTGCATGCTGGATATTTCCGGTTAGGGTTGAACAATCAACAGTAATAGTTTTTACTAAACCACTTTTTGGGGCATAGTAGATCATTGCTTTTTTATCTACAGAGTCCCAGCTAAGACAGACAAAATACCATACGTTATTAGTGAAATTAGCGGTACTTCCATCGTCAAGAAGCCCATTACTGCTTACAAGACCGTCGTCATTGCTAATATCTTTACCCACACTGTCATCAGAAACATTAAGATACAAGACGTTATCAGCTGCGAGGATAATTGAAAAGCCTGGCATATAAGCGTCGTTATTATTGTTAGATAAGACGGGTATGTCATGGTTAAATTCATGCCCAGACACTTTAATCCAAAAGGCTGCCGAGAAATCAACCGTTGCAGAGAGGCTGATATCAGCATTGCCGATCAAATATCCGAACGAGTTAGCCGTGTTATATAATGTCAGCCCGTATCCAAATAAAGCAGGACTAAGGGCAGGTGTGCATTCAGGCATGTCAGTGTTACTTGATACGACAAAAGACTTATTATCCGCATTTATCCCTGTATCCAAAATAGATACCGGGACCTTCACCGAAAGATTTACTGCTGCTGCCGTATTTTGGTTGATAAACGCGGCTCCATAATCCGCAGAGGTCACGCCCGATGACGTTTCCAGCATCGGAGCATTTGGGGACAGCGTGACAGAGGTTCCTCCAGCCGTGCCGGCCATCAACTGTTCCACCTGAGGCACGCTTAATCCCAGTTGGTAGGTAAAGATATCCAGGCTCTCGAATGGCGTATAATCCGCCGTTGCCACCGCCATATTGTTCGTGTAGAAATCCGTAAAGTCGCCGGATGCCTCGCAATTATCGGGTTCGATGAGGATTTGTTGTTGCAAAGGAGCCAACCGGCTGGCCAGCGCTAGTGCCTGTTCAGCGCGGTCGTTTGCTAACGTTTTGGTCAGAAAATAGGGCCAGGTAATGTCTGTCTGGCTAACGATGTCTTCCAGCGATATCTGGGCATTCTGCAGGGACAGCATCGCCTGATCATGTGGAAAATGGTAAGGCAGTAGTGTGGGATAGCGCGTATCAGCCAAAGTTTCATCCACTGTGCCGCAAGAATCGATAGAATTGGAAAGGGTTTCCTCCATTATCTGATTCACTAATTCCAGTGCAGGAATAACTTGGTTAATTGCGTCATTATCAATCATCATGCTAGCAAGGTCTGGACGCCGTTCAGACAGCTTAATGACTTCATTACCGTTTGAAGTGATCTCCAGCTCAAAGGTCAGGGCCTGATTGTACAACCAGCTCAGATAACTCGCCGGTGAGTTATATGCCTCTGGCGAATTAGCCTGGCAATAGACTGTCCAACTTTCTGCAAACTGGTTCTGCCAGGTCGGCCCATCCTGCTTCAACCCCTGTATTGAACCTCTTGCTGTGCCCACGGCACTCTGACCACTAAGAGTTTGCGGCAGGGCATTCTGGATACGGCTGGTCAGCTGGTTTTTTCTGAATAAACGGCGGATATGCTGGGCTTGCCCGATCGCCAGGTCATAGACAGGTTCAACCCGAGCTCCCAACCGTTGGTTATTTTGTTTGATAAATGTGTTTTTAGTTTGTCTGACAATATCAAATACTGATGAGTAGCCCATTTCCTCTAGGCAGGATTTTAATTCGAGCGATTTTTCGATGCGTTGAATGGGGGTAAGTTTCCGATCATCTTCCGCAGGTTGAATTATACTCACTGAATAACCTCACTCATGCAATCACATTAGGATATACGACTTGCGAAGTACTCCACGCATTTACAGATAGAGCGGCAGATGGCAATAAACGGTAATTATGAGAAGCAGATTATAATATTTTCCCATTATGTCCGTGATACCCTTACCAGCTACTCAACACTATTCCCAGTGTAGGAGCATCGGGAAAGCACGGCGCGCATTTTAAGCTTAAGCATCGGTCATAAAAAACAGTCATTCTTAATATATATTGAGTCATGTTATAGGTTAGGTAATAGACTCGTATTTCTTAGACACTTTTATTATTCTCCTGACGTTGAAAACGACAAACAAGTACTGGCGGTCATGTATCAATGCGGTTATCAGCAATGCCTTTATGTTAGCCGCTGTGCCAACCGCAGTCAGCCCTGAAATATAGAGTGTGTTGCCATGCTTTTCAGAACGGACGTAAGGAGGCTTTACTTCACCTAACACAGGATAATTCTTTCTTACCCAAGCACTCTGTAGATCTCAGAAATAACCTGCATCGTTGCGTCTTCGATCATTCCTTCATTACGGCATAAAACCCAGCCGTGATCGGCAATTTCTCGCTCGAACGCCTTGGTACAAGCGACATGATCTTCCAGCCTATGAATCACAGTACTACTTAGCCCACGCGGTCGGGCCGCGGCCCTCGCCCATGAAATATCAGGCGCTGTAACAACCCCGACATGCAGGTCTGGCGTTCGCACGTTTCGTTCAATGTTAAGCTGTAAAATCTTTGCAAATGGAACCATCCGGCGAAACGCGGCTTCCGACGGGTACCAACGATCCATCAAGATAATGCTACCCGGTGGCTGTTTAGTCAGCACATGCCGGGAAATCCATGCACGGCTCTCAGCAAAGCGCTCACAAACCTCCAATTCCAATTCCAGGCTGGGATTTCTGGCGAGCCTGTTCACGAGAGCCATTGTCTCCCTCCTGTAGGGATCGCTTTTTTTCTCGCAAAGTCGGATCACCTTCTTGTTATCTGCCCTGAGTACTTTCGTAATGGCCTCCAACAGTGTGGTTTTGCCGACTCCCTTGGGCCCATCCAGAGAAACAAACAGCGGACGACTCATTCTTTAAATGACGATTGATATACGGTTTTTGTAAAGCTCAAATCCGGCAAAAGCATCTTACTTCCTTCGTATGAACAGCTGACCACCTCTTCGTTTTTCGGCCTGCTTTTTTAAGCAGGTAGGATTTACGGGCAGCTTTGAGTGAGGAGCCGACAATATCTGTGCTACGGCTGTTTTTTTCGTAAAAGAATAACTCCGATTGCCGTCAAAATGCCTATTAATGGCATGGTGCCAGCACCTGCTAAAAAGTTACGGTGATCTATTCGATTATTCCTGGGAATATCAGAAAAGCGGGTAAGCGCGTTTTTTTTAGTAGTCGCACTAATCTCTTCAAATTGCTTATCGTAACCCTGATTAAGTAACTGATAAGCTCCGTTCTCATCCGAACTTGCCAACGCAACTATCTGTTTGCCTTTTTTATAGAAATTGTATTCAGGCATCCGGTCATCCCTATAGCGAAAATCAATGAGGTAATATAGCCACTTAGGCTTAGTTCTGTACACAGAAACAGGTTTTCTCTCTGCAGGCCAACGTAACGCTCTATCTGCAATATCCGCTGGCACTAACCGGCCCACTAAGTTGGAAACGTCGGCTCTGAGCGAAGAGCGGACTTCTAAACAAAGCATATAAAGCTGTTGTCTTGAAGAGTTGTGGCCATGCGTTTTGCAATTCTGGCAGGTTGACCGTAACAAATAACATTTGCATCATGGCATGGAGATGTTTCCCACACAGGAGAAGGTTACAGTGGTGAGTATGAAAAAAAAGATCGTCATCGTGGGTGCCGGAATCACGGGTGCCTCAATCGCATGGCATCTTGCCCACCTTGAATTTGACGTCACTATTATTGAGCAAAATATGCCTGCATCAGGGGCGACCGGCAGCGCGTTCGGCTGGCTGACCGGCGTGGTGTGTGATGATGCGCCTGATGTGCTTCTCCGGCGCGCCGCACTTGCAGACTGGCACAGGCTGGAAGAACAAATTCCGGAGCTTCAGATTAACTGGGGTGGTTCATTAAAATACGGCGCATCGTCTCAGGCCTGCCTACCTGAAGAACGCCTCCTCGACACAGCCGAAATAGCCAGTCTTGAGCCTGCGTTGGTGCTTCCACCCTCAGAAGCCCGCTATGCTGCAAAAGATGGGGCCATCGATGCCATAGAAGCGACACGTTTGTTACTGGATAAGGCCTGTGGTAAGGGGGTGGTAGTGCAAAACCATACGACCGTTAAGGGTCTTTGCACGACCAAAGGCAAGGTGACAGGCGTCCTGACCTCCCAGGGCCAACTGGAGGCGGATTGCGTTGTGCTGGCCTGTGGAACGGGTATTCCCGCTCTGACTAAGCTGATGGGTACTCCTGTTCCGGTTCTGGCATCACCTGCTGTATTGCTACGTTTTGCAGCACCCCAGTGCGTAGTCAAAACTCTCATCGCAGGTGATGATATAGAGGTTCGACATGCCCGTAACGGGGATTTACTCGCAGCAGAGGATTATCCGGCAAACGGTAGCGTCAGAGAAACTATTATCGCTGCTCAGGCCTCAGTAAGAAGCAGGCTCAGGGGCGCAGAGTCGGTTTCCCTCACCCAATACTCAATAGGAGAACGCCCTGTTCCGCAGGATGGGTATCCAGTTCTTGGCTTTACTGATGAGAGCGAAGGCGTCTATGTCGCAGTTATGCACCCAGCCGTTACTTGCGCAGCTACGGTCGGGAGGCTGGTCTCTGAAGAATTACGCAACGGTAAGAACGATGAGATCCCAGAGAGTTACCGTCTCTCTCGTTTCAGAAATAAGCCTTTATAGCAAAATTAATAACTTGATAAGCACTAACCTGCGACCTGTTTATTAGCATCCGGAATGTTATTTACGTCCGCTGTTGGCACAAACTGGTCGGCAACGAGTGCTTAATGACTGTTTCTGGCAAGGAGCGCTCATTGTGCTAACAGGGAAAGCTAATAACGGCAAACAGATACATGATATGATTAAAGAAGCCTTCTATACTTAGGGAAAGGCATGAATAATAGTTTTCTACCTTATCCATAATAATGGCTCGAATATCGATATCAAAAACCAGATACCCGGTTTGGGTATCACTCTTTGGCTATAACACATTCGATTCGTATAAAATATAAAAAAGGAAGTAAATGCCATGTCTAATAGTGTTTATCTTTACTGCACTGATTTCAGTGAGTTACCTACTGAATCTCAGTTTGAATATTTTTTCAAAATGTCTGGTACTGAATACGAAGTAATTTCAGCGATTCCGCTATTCTGGTTGTGCCTTTTCTCCGACGCAGATGTGAGAATTTTTTCCTCCAATGGCGAGTTCGATTTACCGGAAGGTGAACCTGGAGATAACTTTCGCCCATATGCCTATCTTTGCTGTTCAAAGACTATGGGTATTGAAAGACTTAAGAATCGCGAATCAATTATGTGCTTAGCTCTGGGTGAGAAACGTTTTTCTTTATATGAAGAATGGATTTCCCGCCTGGAGGCAGAACCGTTTAAGAATATCATGGTTCGTACAGAGGAGTTGGATTGGATGGGAGAGGAAGGAGAACTTGAAGAGCAATTGCGACAGGCTTTTAAGGACTTGGATAATTGTTATTACCAGGAGAAATTATTTTTCACTGTTGCAATGACTAATATTATGGGACTTTGGGAAAGGGCTAACCCGAAAGAATTAGATGCCTATCTTTTAGTTGGAACTGCTAATGATGCGCAGGGCTGGCCCCCGCAGTTGATGATTGATCCTGTAACCCCAACACCTGAGAGTATGCTACCCACCTCTGAGAAGAAGTCGAAATGGTTTTTTTGGAAAAAGTAAATCTGTAGTGTGCTCAGTAATATTGTGTTATTCCATACCAAGGTTGCTTTTCAATAAGCTCGAGATTAACCAGCAGCGTTGAATAAGAAGCGGGAGCTCATGCTATAAGTTCGTGTCAGTGCTCTTAGATCAGGGAATAGTCTGGTTAAAGTAAGTTAATGATTTGATAAGTTCTGAGCCGGAAATCGTATAATGATATCGACTACCTTATAACGAGGTCAAAACGTTCGCAAACGGTACAAATCCACCACCGCGGATCTCTTAGTGCAGCCCGAGTAAGAACCAACATACCGGTATTCCACGATATCTATACTGGAGTGGTGTTTCTCGCAGTTTGCTGGTCAGAATTAAGCCTTTTTATCCTGACTTCTTTTGCCGCATGACTTTTGCTGTATTTTCTCTGTATGGCATGTTCCGCATCTGCACGTTGTCGCCGGATCCCTCCGCCGGCATTCTTTCCCTCATGAATATACTCGAAACTTTCTCCGAACTTGCCCGCGCAGTGTGCGGCCTCATCTGAACAATCATGAGGCCAGGCCATATCGTTGCAGTGTTACCTCAGCCAACTTAATATAGCCTTGACCTTCCCCTGAGAGGAAGGTTTAAGCTTATCCCAACAGTAACATTGAAAGGATAATGCAATGGCTCTCCAGTCTGGTTCACATCCATCCGGCTCCAATTCATCCAGTTCTTCCGTCACACGCCTGAGCTTGCCGGTCGACGGCATGACCTGTGCGTCGTGCGTGGGTCGCGTCGAGCGTGCGCTGAAAGCCGTGCCCGGCATGCAGTCGGCGGCGGTCAATCTTGCGACCGAACGTGCGGACATCACCTTCACCGATCTGGCCGCGCCGCTGGCGGCGGTAAATGCTATCAAAAATGCCGGTTACGACGTGCGTGAGGAGACGACAGAACTCGCGGTTGAGGAGATGACCTGCGCGTCCTGTGTGGGGCGAGTGGAGAAAGCACTGGCACAGGTTCCGGGTGTGCTGGAAGCCAGTGTGAATCTGGCGACTGAGCGTGCACGGGTGCGCCATCTGGCCGGAGTGGTGGCCATCAGCAGTCTGGAAGCGGCGGTCAGACAGGCCGGTTACGCCACCCGGCGCCTGACGGCACAAACGGCAGACGCAGGCGATCAGGACGCTGAGCGTCGCGAAAAAGAAGCGCGCGGGCTGCGCCAGTCCCTGCTGATATCCGCCATTTTCTCCTTGCCGGTCTTTATCCTCGAAATGGGGTCGCATCTGATTCCCCCGATGCATCATTGGGTCATGGCGGTGCTGGGCCAGCAGACGAGCTGGTATCTGCAGTTTGTGCTCGCCACGTTGGTGCTGTTTGGGCCGGGTCTGCGTTTCTTCCGCAAGGGGATTCCGGCGCTGCTGCGCGGTGCACCGGATATGAACTCATTGGTATCTGTGGGTACGGCGGCGGCTTACGGTTACTCGGTAGTTGCGACTTTCTTGCCTGAAGTGCTGCCGCAGGGGACGGCCAACGTTTATTACGAAGCTGCTGCGGTGATCGTGACCCTGATCCTGCTCGGCCGCACGCTGGAGGCGCGGGCCAAGGGAAAAACCTCGCAGGCCATTAAGCGGCTGGTCGGGCTTCAGGCCAAGACAGCGCGGGTTGAGCGCAACGGCGAGTCTGTCGAGATCCCGCTCGATCAGGTTACTACCGGAGATATTGTCCTCGTCCGTCCGGGTGAAAAGATCCCGGTCGACGGTGAGGTGGTTGAAGGCGCGTCTTATGTTGATGAAAGCATGATCACCGGCGAACCGGTGCCGGTGTCGAAAGGGGCAGGGGCCGCCGTTGTGGGCGGCACGATCAACAAGACCGGCGCATTCAGTTTTCGGGTCACTAAAATCGGGGCCAACACGGTTCTGGCACAAATCATCCGTCTGGTTGAGGAAGCTCAGGGCTCCAAGCTGCCAATTCAGGCGCTGGTCGACAAGGTAACGATGTGGTTTGTTCCGGCGGTGATGGCCGCGGCCACGCTGACTTTCCTCGTCTGGCTGATCTTCGGTCCGTCACCGGCGCTGACGTTCGCGCTGGTTAACGCGGTGGCGGTGCTGATCATCGCATGTCCGTGCGCCATGGGGCTGGCGACACCAACCTCAATTATGGTGGGGACTGGCCGCGCCGCAGAACTCGGCGTTCTGTTCCGCAAGGGGGAGGCGTTGCAGGCATTGCGCGATGTGAGTGTGATTGCCCTCGACAAAACCGGTACGCTGACCAAAGGACGTCCGGAACTGACCGATCTCGTCCCCGCAGAGGGTTTTGAATACAACGAGGTGCTGGCGCTGGTGGCCGCTGTGGAAACCCGCTCTGAGCACCCTATTGCTGACGCCATCGTCGCTGCGGCAAAACAGCAAAATATCACGCTGGATCCGGTTGAAGCGTTCGACGCCACACCGGGTTTTGGCGTATCGGCCAGAATTTCCGGGCGCACGGTTGCCGTAGGTGCGGACCGCTTTATGACCCAGCTGGGTCTGAATGTTGAGAGTTTCAGGCAAACGGCTCAGCGTCTCGGCGAGCAGGGCAAAAGCCCGCTCTATGCCGCCATTGACGGCCGCCTGGCCGCGGTGATCGCGGTGGCCGATCCGATCAAAGAGACAACGCCTGCGGCGATCAAAGCACTGCACGCGCTCGGACTGAAAGTCGCGATGATCACCGGTGATAACGCGGCGACGGCGGCGGCTATCGCCAGACAGCTGGGTATTGATGAAGTGGCCGCTGAAGTATTGCCCGACGGTAAAGTCGCTGCGCTGAAGACGTTCCGGGTCAATGGTGCAAGGGTCGCCTTCGTGGGTGACGGCATTAACGATGCACCGGCGCTGGCCGAAGCGGATGTCGGGCTTGCCATCGGAACAGGAACGGACGTGGCTATCGAGGCGGCGGACGTGGTGCTGATGTCAGGTGACCTGCGCGGTGTGCCGAATGCTATCGCGCTCAGCCAGGCGACCCTTCGTAATATTAAGCAAAACCTGTTCTGGGCCTTTGCGTACAACGCGGTCCTGATCCCGGTGGCGGCCGGTGCGCTCTATCCGTTCAATGGTACCTTGCTTTCGCCTATCTTTGCGGCGGCGGCGATGGCCCTTTCCAGCGTCTTTGTGCTCGGTAACGCGTTGCGGCTTAAGCGTTTTCAGGCTCCGATGTCGGTCGAAAACCGCAGCGATGCGGCTGATGGGAAATAATGAATTTCAGTCAGGCGAAAAGTATTTTACGCACGGTATTGAGTACGGCGGGCCTCCCGGTTCGCCGTGACGACACGGATGCAGAAAAGCAGATCACGGCATGAAAAACGTCAAAATGACCCTCGTTGCGCTGGCCCTGACTGACGTTGAGAAGAGAAAACTTCCCCATGCAGACACGGGGAAGTTTGTCGAAGCGCTTATTAAGCGATGGTCACTTTTTTATCTAAATAGACGTCCTGCACGGCGTTGATTAACGCCACGCCCTCTTTCATCGATTTTTTGAACGCTTTACGCCCCAAAATCAGCCCCATCCCGCCTGCGCGTTTGTTGATAACCGCGGTGCGTACGGACTCCTGAATGTCATTTTCACCCGCGGCACCGCCGGAGTTAATCAAACCCGCGCGGCCCATGTAGCAGTTAGCCAACTGATAACGCACCAGATCGATCGGGTGATCTGTCGTCAGTTTGGTATAGACCCGCTCATCGGTATAGCCAAATTTAACGGCTTTGTAGCCGCCGTTGTTTTCCGCCATTTTCTGTTTGACGATATCTGCGCCAATGGTCGCGGCCAGATGGTTGGCCTGTCCGGTTAAATCGGCGCTGGCGTGATAGTCCACGCCGTCTTTTACGAACGCCGGATTGCGCAGGTAAGCCCACAGCACGGTCACCATGCCCAGCTCATGGGCGCGTTCAAAGGCGATGGAAATCTCTTCTATCTGGCGGCGGGACTCTTCAGAACCAAAGTAAATGGTTGCGCCCACCGCCTGAGCGCCGAGGTTGAAAGCCTGTTCCACGCTGGCATACAGCGTCTGGTCATACTGGGTCGGGTAGCTCAGGGTTTCGTTGTGATTGAGTTTGACCAGGAAAGGAATTTTATGGGCATAACGGCGGGACACAGAGGCTAATACGCCGTAGGTGGAAGCCACGCAGTTACAACCGGCTTCCAGCGCCAGTTCGACAATGTTTTTAGGATCGAAATAGAGCGGGTTAGCGGCAAAAGAGGCGCCAGCGGAGTGTTCAACCCCCTGATCGACCGGCAGAATCGACAGATAACCGGTGCCCGCTAAACGGCCGGTGTTATACAGATTCTGCATGGCGGTCAGTACGCGCGGTGAGCGGTTGTTGTCGATCATTACGCGATCAACGTAGTCGGTACCGGGAAGATAAAGCTGGTCTGCGGTGATAGTAGAACAGTGATGTTGCAGCAGTGAATCGGCTTCTTTACCTAACAATTTAGTGATATCAGTCATGATGAACTCCGTCTCGGCTCTGGCTTGATGGCGCAGAGCGATGAATGAAATTACCCAACAACATACTAACGATTCGATTACAGCCTACCTGTACAATACATGCTCATGCGCTGTTTGTACTGCTAAGTGCAATTTGCTTTCTAAGACGGGTTTATTCTTTAGCGTCTTCCGCAGGCGGAATAAATAACCCGGAAACGGGTTCGACATATTGAGCGGTATGGGCAGGTAAGTCGGGATGCTCAAGATGTCTGGCCCGCCCGGCGAGATAACCGATAAATGCCATCAGCAACGCCAGCCCCGCACAACCGATAAGCGGATAAGTCCAACCACCGAGAACATCATGAAGCAGGCCCGCAAGAGGTGGCCCGCCGGCGGCCAGCAGGTAGCCGACGCATTGCGCCATGCCTGACAGCGCCGCGGCCTGAACCGGTGTGTTGGCCCGCAGGCTGATAAAGGCCAGACCGAGAATGATGGTGGACCCTGCACCGAGGCCGAACAGCACGATCCACAGTGCCGCCAGCGTTGGTATGACTAACAGGCCAACAAGACCGACAACCGCCAGCAGAGAAACCAGCACCGCTATGGCGCGCTGGTCACGCATCCGCGACAGCAGAGGGCCAATAAAGAAGCCGGGAACGGCCGTCGCCAGTTGCAAAATACCGTGCAGCGAACCTGCTTCAGTGGCGCTGAAACCGAGGTTTTGCAGGATGGCAGGCAGCCACGCGACGACGATGTAATAAATCAGGGAGTTCAGGCCTAAAAACAGGGTGACCTGCCAGGCAAGACCAGAACGCCAGATCCACCCGGTTTTTGGATGCGGTGCGTCAGAGACTTGCTGTGTGCTGGCTGAATGGCGCAGTTGCGGAAGCCAGATAATCGCGGCGACGAACGGAAAGATCAGCGTCAGAAGCATCGAGTAATCCCAGCCAAAAGCCGGAATATGCGCCAGCGGAACTACCGTAGCGGAACCAATGGCGGCGGCGATCCCCATAGTCAGGGCATACATGCCGGTCAGACTGGCGACTTTATGCGGGAAATCGCGTTTGAGGATCCCAGGCAGTAATACGTTGCCGAACGCAATCCCGAGGCCAATCAGTACCGTGCCGCTGTACAACCCGACGACACCGCCGAAAGAGCGGTAAATAATTCCGGTGGCGATGATCAGAAGCGCGGCGAAAATGACTTTCTCAATGCCACATTTTTTGGCAATCCCGGCAGCGAAAGGGGAGAAGAGGGCAAATGCCAGCAGGGGTAAGGTTTGCAGCAAACCGGCCTGCGCGCCGGTCAGGGTGAACTGATCCCGGATGATCTCCAGCAGCGGCGCCAGACTGGTAAAAGGGGCGCGCAGGTTGGCGGCGACTAAGAGGATCCCGATAATCAGCAGGAGTGATTTTTTGGTCAGCGATGGTGATGAATTCATATTGTCTAACTCTGTGCAGATATTATGGTGTGATCATAAGTGCTTCGTCATCGCGCGTAATCTCTGGATAATCACAATTAATCTCTAAATTTGGCCAATCTTATGTCACTGCTAAAAAGCCTGACGGATTTCGATCCGGATACCAATACCAGTCCCGTTGTCGCGCTGAGCGTGGAAATGACCGCGAACGAACAGGAGCTGCCGTTTCATCAGCACCGTAAGGCTCAGCTGGTGCTGACGCTGCACGGCGGGGTGACCTGTGAGGTGGAAAAAGCCTACTGGATGGTGCCGGTGAACTATGCCGTGTGGATCCCAGGCGGAATGCCACACAGCAACCGCGCAACGGTCAATGCGCAGATCTTCTTTCTGTTTGTCGAGCCTGATTATCCGGGAATGCCGCAGGAGTGCTGTACGTTGTACATCAGCCCGATGCTGCGGGAGATGATCAAACATTTTGCCGATACACCGCCGGAGTATGCGCAGGAGAGTCACAGCGGAAGACTGGCCCAAGTGATGCTGCATGAATTGTCGCTGATGCCGGTTGAGCATCTCTGTTTACCCATCACCACGGATGCCAGAATCAAAATGCTGGCCGCGAAGCTGATAAATA
>Ga0105856_1000165_pt1 | contig 35270 bp, 40 predicted proteins | sample OrgsoiDNA_201060_FD_89681 | JGI IMG/M metagenome (GOLD analysis project Ga0105856, IMG submission 89681) | Permafrost soil microbial communities from the Arctic, to analyse light accelerated degradation of dissolved organic matter (DOM) -... | ecosystem: Environmental > Terrestrial > Soil >...
CGGCGATCATGATCTTAAAAATGAGCATCTGTCGCCGTTTGCGCGGTTATTGCATCGCCTGCGCGAGTTTGGCTAAGCCGCCATGAGCAGCATACTCATTCCGCGCGTTCGATTCGCCTGCAAGCTGACGTTCGCCATTCTCGGCGCGTTGGTGCTGGGCTTCTATATGCAGCTGGAAACGCCGCGCTGGGCAGCCCTGACGGCAGCCATCGTGACGTCTGGCCCGGCGATGGCGGCAGGTGGAGAGCCGTTCGCCGGCGCAATTCGTCATCGTGGTTTTCTGCGCGTCATCGGCACTTTCGTCGGCTGTATTGCTGCCGTAGCGATTGTGGTTGCTACTGCGCGCGCGCCGGTCGTGATGCTGCTTTTATGCTGCTTGTGGGCCGGCTTTTGTACCTGGTGGTCATCGGTGGTTCGGGTTGAGAACTCTTACGCGCTGGGGTTGGCGGGTTATACCGCGCTGATCATTGTGGTGACATCGGCCGCTACACCCTTGCAAACGCCGCAGTTTGCGGTCGAACGTTGCAGTGAGATTGTACTGGGGATTTGTTGCGCCATTGTGGCTGACCTGCTGTTTTCTCCGCGTTCAATCAAAAAAGATATCGATCGCGCGGTCAGTCAGCTGTTGCTCGACCAGTTTGCGTTGATGCGCATTTGTATCAACCGTGGCGAAAAAGAAGATATCGATAAATCGTGGAGCAACCTGATTAAAAGCACCACGGCGCTGAACGGAATGCGCAGCAGCCTGATGATGGAGTCTTCGCGCTGGCAGCGTTGTAATCAACGCTTGAAAGCGCTGCACAGTACCTCGCTCAGCATGATCACTCAGGCCTGTGAAACCTACCTTATTTTGCAAAACTCACCGGATCGCGTGACGCCGGAAATCAAAGCGTTATTCGCCGAACCGGCAGAAACGCCGGTTGAAGTGCATCGCCGGTTGAAACAGCTACGTCTGGCGGTCTCCTCCGCCCACAGCAAAGATATTTTGCTTACCGTCAGTTCGTGGATCGGGGCCGGGACACGGGCGCTGTTGCTGATTAAAGGCATTCATACCAATAGCAGTATCAGCAAGCTGGAAGCGGAACTGCTGAATACGGAAGTGGTGGTCAGGCCCGCGTCAGCCGAGCGCCATCATGCGCTGATTAACGGACTGCGTACTTTTGTCGCCAGCGCGGCGGGGTGTTTGCTGTGGTTGTGGACCGGTTGGACATCAGCCAGCGGTTGCGTAGTGATCATCGCCGTGGTGACGTCGCTGGCGATGCGCACGCCAAATCCGAAAGGCATGGCGATCGACTTCGTGGTGGGTATGCTGTTGGCGATCCCAGTCGGATCGATTTACTTCATGTTGATCATGCCCGCGACCCAGCAGAGCCTGTTCTTGCTGTGCCTGTGTCTTGGCATTCTGACCTTTTTCATCGGCATTGAAGTGCAAAAACGCCGCCTGGGGATGCTCGGTTTACTGGCGGGGGTCATCAACGTGCTGGTACTCAGTAACCCTATGAAATTTAATGTGACCGCATTTCTCGACAATGCAACCGGTCAGGCGATTGGTACCATTATCGCCTTGGTGGTGCTGCTGCTGATCCGCGATAAATCTCGCGATAAAACCGGCCGCACGTTGCTGAATCGCTTTATGAGCAGCGCGGTGTCGGCGCTGACCACCAAGGAATACCGCCGTCGTGAGAATCATCTTCCGGCGCTTTACCATCAGTTGAATCAGCTGCTGGTGATGTTCCCGAATGACATCGACAAATACCGTCTGGCGCTGTTGCTGATTGTTGCGCACCAACGGATGAAAATGGCCGAGATCCCCGTCAGTGAAGAACTGTCGGTTTTCCATAAAAAAATTCGTAATACGGCGGACCACGTGGTCTCGTCCGGCGAAGGCAAGCGCACTTATTACTATCAGCGGTTGCTCTCTGAGCTCAATGAGTACCAGCAAAAACTGGTGGAGCACGACGCGCCGCTCAATGTCACCGAGCCAGTGAAGCGCCTTGCCGACATGTTGCATAAATACCAACATGCGTTCCTCGCCTGACACTCAGGTCTGCGTAAATCATGCCGGAAGCCTTATCGTTCCGGCTTTTTTTTGCCCTTCGCCGTATAAGCACGCCGTGCGGTAGGCCCGTCAGAGTCGGTATTAGCCGCTATACTTAATGGCATAAAGACAGCCACTTACATTCTTACGTCGTTGTTTTAAAACGGCGTTTATTACCAGGAGATACCCTTCCTATGTCAACGAATCACCCGAAACTTAGCGCCCATTCCCTGTTCAATACCGGCTATTTTGTCGGCGGAAAATGGCATGAAGCCAAGGAAACCTTTGATGTCTTGAACCCCGCCACCGGTGACGTGGTCGCTAAAGTGGCGAAAGCGGGTCAGGCTGAAACCGAGGCGGCGATCAAAGCGGCCAGCGACGCCTTCCCTGCATGGCGTAAGAAAACCGCCAAAGCGCGTTCTGACATTCTGCATCGCTGGTATGAGTTGATGATCGAAAACAAGCAGTTCTTAGGCGAGCTGATGGTGGCTGAGCAGGGCAAACCGCTGCAAGAGGCGCTGGGTGAAGTCGAGTATGCCGCCAGCTATTTGCAATGGTTTAGCGAAGAAGCCAAACGCGGCAACGGTGAAATTATTCCGGCGGTGAAAGAGGGTTCCCGCATCTTGGCCACCCGCGAACCGGTTGGCGTGGTGGCAGCTATTACGCCGTGGAATTTCCCGTTAGCCATGTTGACCCGCAAATTAGGCCCGGCGCTGGCTGCCGGTTGTACCGGATTGATTAAGCCTGCCAATAACACCCCGCTGTCCGCTTTCGCTTTGCTGGAATTGGCGAAACAGGCTGGGGTGCCGGATGGCGTGATCAACGGCGTGGCGGGGGATACTCATGCCATCAGTGACGCGATTATGGCCAGTTCCGACGTGCGTAAAATCTCCTTCACGGGGTCGACCGAAGTAGGCAAAACGCTGGTGCGCAACAGTGCCGACACCATGAAAAAAGTGTCGATGGAGCTGGGCGGCAACGCACCTTATATCGTGTTTGACGATGCGGATCTTGACGCCGCCGTGAAAGGCGCAGTGACCTGTAAATTCCGTAACAGTGGACAAGTGTGCGTGTGCATCAACCGGATCTATGTTCAGGACGGCGTGTACGACCAGTTCGTCACCAAACTGGCGGACGCGGTACGCAAGCTGAAGGTCGGTAACGGCATGGAGGAGGGCGTCAACGTCGGCCCGCTGATCGATATCAAAGGCGTAGAGAAAGTCGAAGATCACGTCAAAGACGCGCTGGAAAAAGGCGGCCGTTTGGTGGAAGGGGGTCAACGCCATGCATTGGGGGGCAACTTTTATCAGCCAACGGTGATTGCTGACGCCAATGACGACATGAAAGTGGCAACCGATGAAACCTTCGGCCCGCTGGCGGCCTGTTTCCGTTTCAAAACGGAAGAAGAAGTGATCCAGCGCGCCAATGCCACGCCGTTTGGTTTGGCAGCGTATTTCTACACCCAAAACCTCCAGCGCGTATTCCGCGTGGCCGATGCGATTGAAAGCGGCATGATCGGCATTAACGAATGTGCATTGTCGACAGAAGTCGCGCCATTCGGTGGTGTCAAAGAGTCTGGGCTGGGGCGTGAAGGCTCCGTATTAGGTCTGGAAGAATATTTACAGGTGAAAACGCTACATTTAGGTAATCTGTAAAGAGAGACTATTATTCTGAATGGGCTGAAAAAAGAGCGATGATGAATCGATTGTTATGGCTGCGAAAATGCAGCATCGGGGCGAGTTTAGGTTTGGGGCTGCTGGCGGGACTTTTCTCGTCTGTCGCTTTGGCGAAACAATCCTCTGATACGCTGGCGGCGCTGACGTCGGAGCAAACCGTCGTCAGCTATTTACGTCAGAACCATCGCTTGCCCGATTATTACATCGGCAAGAAACAGGCGCGCGAGGCGGGATGGGATGCTCGCGCCGGAAATCTGTGTCAGGTATTGCCGGGTAGAGCCATCGGCGGTGACCGTTTTTCCAACCGTGAAGGGCGCTTACCGAGCGCCTATAAGCGCGTCTGGCGCGAGGCAGACATTAATTATCGCTGTGGTCGACGGGGAGCGGATCGCGTGCTGTTCGCCAGCGATGGCCTGATATACGTCAGCCGCGATCACTATAAACAATTTGTTCGGGTGGAGTGAATTCGATGAATAAAGTGGTCTTCGATTTTAATCACATACCGGATTTAGCCGCGTTTTATGGCGAGTTTGCACGTCAGTTCGCGTTAAGTGAAAGCTTTGGCGCCAATCTGGACGCGCTCTGGGATGAAGTCACCGGTGGGATTGCGCTGCCGGTAGAAATAGATTTTGCACACCTCAATGCGGGTCGTAAACGGCGCTTTGGTGCGTTGATTTTACTGTTTGAAGAAGCGGAAGAAGAGCTGGAAGGAGCGTTACGCTTTAACGTACAGGAAAAAGGGGCGGGCAAGGCGAAAGAGTAAGTGAAACAGCAAGCCAGCAGAAAGGATCCGATGGCTTGCTTTACAGGTTACTTATCGGTCTTTGGCTTCAGCCAGTTCGCGCAGATATTGGAAAATCTGACGATAAGATTTAGGCGGCTTGTTGGTCGCCTTTTCTTTTTGTGCATTACGGATCAGTGCACGTAACTGCTGGCGGTCGGCTTCAGGATAGAGCTCTAACACCGACGGGACCGCATCGTCGCCCTCTTCCACCAAGCGGTCGCGCAGTTGCTCGAGCTTATGGAACAGCGAAACCTGCTGGTTATGGCGGTTTTTCAGCTTGTCGAGCGCGGTGGTGATCGGCTCAACATCGCGTGAACGCAGCATTTTACCGATCAGTTGCATCTGACGGCGGCGGCCTTCTTTTTTGATCTTCTGCGCCAGATCGATAGCAGCGCGCAAATCTTCATCGAGTGGCAGTTTATCGAGCGAGTTCTTGCCCAGATCCACCATCTCCTGACCCAGATCTTTCAGGGCTTCGGCATCGCGCTTAATTTCGCTTTTACTGACCCAGATGATCTCATCATCTTCTTCGTTCTCGTTTTCAGGAACGTCATCGGACCATTCGTCAATTTTCTTCGTCATGGGTATTTCCTCTCGAGGAGGTTTTCCTGTCATTTTCATTGTGCTTTATTGCTTGCGCGCATTATGCATGTTTATGCCCCAATCCTCCATGTTCTGTTGCAGATTAAGCCGCTTCTGAACGCGGCAAGTGCGAAATAATGGACGGTGTCTGTTAGACTCACAGATAACAAAACCTCTTTTTCTCATAAGTGATGGCAGGCTGATGAACGTAGTCAATCAAGTTGCAGAACAGCGTAAGACACTGGAACAGGCCGTAGCTCAGGCTCTGGAATTGGCGAAAGCGGGGTCGGATGCCGCGGAAGTGGCGGTCAGCAAAACCACCGGTATTGGGATCAGCACCCGTTTTGGCGATGTCGAAAATGTCGAGTTTAATAGCGACGGCGCACTGGGGATCACGGTGTATTACCAAAACCGTAAAGGCAGCGCGTCTTCAACCGATCTCAGCCCGGACGCGATTTCCCGCACCGTGCAGGCGGCCTTGGATATCGCTCGCTTTACCTCACCTGACCCGTTTGCCGGCGTGGCAGACCAAGAGATGCTGGCGTTTGACGCGCCGGATCTCGACTTATTCCACCCAACCGAATTAGATGCCGATCGCGGTATTGAACTGGCCGCGCGTGCCGAACAAGCGGCGTTGGCTGCCGATAAGCGAATTACCAACAGCGAAGGGGGCAGTTTCAACAGCCACTACGGCATTCGCGTTTTTGGTAACAGCCACGGCATGCTGCAAAGCTACTGCTCGACGCGTCACTCGATTTCGGCCTCAGTGATTGCGGAGCACAATGGCGACATGGAGCGTGATTACGCCTACACCATCGCCCGCAAGATGAGTGATTTGGCCAATCCTGAATGGGTGGGTGCCGAATGTGCTCGTCGCACGCTGTCACGCCTTGCACCGCGCAAATTACCCACCATGCAAGCCCCGGTATTATTCGCCGCGGAAGTGGCGACGGGCCTGTTCGGGCATCTGGTGGGGGCGATCAGCGGCGGCAGTATTTACCGTAAATCGTCCTTCTTGCTCGACAGTCTGGGCAAACAAATTTTGCCAGAGTGGCTAACCATTGAAGAACATCCGCATTTGCTGCAAGGGCTGGCGTCCACGCCTTTTGATAGCGAAGGCGTGCGTACCGAGCGTCGCGACATCGTCAAAGATGGCGTGTTGCAGAACTGGCTGATGACCTGCTATTCCGCCCGTAAACTCGGCCTGCAAACGACCGGCCATGCCGGTGGCATTCACAACTGGCGCATCGCCGGTCAGGGTGATGATTTCGCCGCGATGCTGCGCAAAATGGATAAAGGTCTGGTGGTGACGGAGTTAATGGGCCAGGGCGTCAGTGGTGTCACCGGCGATTATTCTCGCGGTGCGGCAGGCTTCTGGGTAGAGAACGGCGAAATTCAGTATCCCGTCAGCGAGATAACCATTGCCGGTAACCTGAAAGACATGTGGCGCAATATGGTCAGCATCGGCAGCGATATCGAAACTCGCAGCAATATTCAGTGCGGCTCGGTTCTGCTTCCTCAAATGAAAATCGCTGGCGAGTAATTCGCGCGACTCCCACGTAATCCGTTATTTTTATATCCGCAGCGATCGCCCGATCGCTGCGTTTTTTTGCCACACCTTTCTCAGACATCACTTCTTTACAAAAAAGCTCTGCCACTTTTTCGTGTGGGCATTTATTTTGTTACTGGTGAACAAGCAATGTCGTTTTTTAACAAAATTATAAATCTCTATTAACCCATACGGATGACAAGAAAAATGCGTAAACACTTGATAGCAATGGTTGCCATTGCATTACTCGGAAGCAGCACAATGGCAATGGCGGCGGATGTCGGCAGTGACATGGACACCATCGCTGACAACTATGGTCAAGCGCTGAAGGCAAAGGATGCGACAGCCTTCGAAGCGAATCTGGCTAAGATGAAAGCGGCTGCGCTGGACGCGAAAAACGCGACGCCACCAAAACTGGAAGGAAAAGCGGCCAACAGCCCAGAAATTCAGGATTACAAAAAAGGCATGGATGAGCTGATCAGTGGTATCGACAAAGCGACCGATCTGGCGAAAGCAGGCAAGCTGGATGAGGCGAAAAAAGAAGCAGATGGCTTTAAAGCCATTCGTAACGCGAACCACGCGAAATTCAAATAATTCAATAACGCCTCCCCTTTGCCGGGGAGGCGTTACTCAGCCTGTTATTCCCCCGCCGCTTCCGGCGAAGACAACAACTCCAGTACCTTAATCAGACTCTCTTTGCCATTAGGCATCTTCCACGTAATGCTGCTGCCAACGCGTAAGCCAAGCAGTGCCGCGCCCATGGGGGCCATCACCGACAGTTGTTCATCTGAGTTTTTCAATGCCGCCGGAAAAACCAGCGTGCGGATATGTTCTTCGCCTTCGTTGCCTTCCGTGAAGCGTACCTTGCTGTTCATCGTCACCACGTCCGCAGGCATGTCTTGCTGCGATACGATGTCAGCCCGATCCAGCTCGTCGTTCAGCGCCTCCGCCACCGGATTGTTGGCGTACTCTGGTTTTGCGAGAAGATTGTCTAAACGTTCTGCATCCAGCTCACTGATGGTCAGGGTCGGTTTGCTCATAGCATTTTTCCTATTTCCTTCTGTATCACTGGCGTTTGCGCCAGCAGTAAAAAGCAACACCCCCGCGGATTAGCGCAGGGGTGTCGGTATTTTTTTCATTTCTCATCTGATACTAGGCAGAGATAGACAAAAATGAAAGCTTTAAACCACTTCATGCACTGCTGCGAAAATTCCTATAGCCAGTGAAATACCCTGATACGCCGCTGTCTGGCAGTGGTATCCCCAGATTAATCTCAGTTTTGAGAATGCGATCCGCTTGCGTCATTGCATTTCCACTTCGAACTGGAAAAAAAGCGTCTACACAGAAAATCATCATGGGGTTAGGGTTAAGACAGATGAAATAAACGAGTATTTCGGCATTGCACGGCAAGGAGAGAGGTAACCGCGAGTGAATAACGGAACCGCATCTGTTAATACGGCAGGGCAAATGGGTTTGGAAGATGCAGAATCAACCACAGAAAAAGTGTTAAAGGATATTCAGGTGATGTTGAATGCCGAAAATATCTACACCAATGATGTCCAGCAGCAGATGTTAGCCTCACACGTTAAGGCAATGGTATACCGCTCTATTACTGGCGAGCCATTACCTGAGGTAGAGAAAGAGCTGTTCGACGAAATATCTGCCGAATCAATGAAAATGGCAGAGCAGGTGGTTGACCTGTTCGGAAATTTACCGATTGAAGAAGCGTATTTGCTCTCGGTACATTTTGAAGTCGCGAAAGACAACAATTCATAATTATTGAGCACCATAATATTTTAGCGTCACCCCCTTTATCTGGAGAAAGAAATCATGGGACAAATTATTGTTGTTATCGGCGACCGTTTAGGTAAAGGCCAGAAAGTCGCTGCAGGCGTTGAAGCCGCGGGTGGCAAAGCTATCGTCGTACCAGGTGTGGCGGCAGACATGAAATTAGGCGACGTGATGAAAGCAGAAGGGGCGACCTTTGGTATCTCCTTCTGCGGCAGTGGCGGCGCAGGCGCAATTACTGCGCAAACCAAATATGGATATAAAGCGAAATATGGAATGCGCTCGGTGGATGAAGGCGTAACCGCAATTAACGAAGGCTGTAATGTATTAGGTTTTGGATTTATGGATAAAGAAGAGCTGGGTCAACGTCTGGTTGAAACGTATATCAAGAAATTCGGCCAACCGTAATGAAGCAGCAATTAACCACCACGGTGCGGGTTGAGGGAAAAGGCGAAAATAAGGCCGCCGCCTTTTCTGCTGCACTGAGTCAGGTTCAGCGAACTGTACTTAAATCCACTCAAAATATCTTGCTGCGAATTGAACCGCAGGACGTCAAGGTGATCACAGCGGAAGAGTCGGTAAAAAAGGAAAAATTCCTGTTCTTCTTTTTGGCCAGGGAAAGAAAGAGTTATTACGTGGCGTTAGACATTACCGTCAACCTGACGGCAATTGAGACTGACAAGGTAGTTTTTGTCACTAAATAAGGAGCCATCGCGTTAGAGGAAATACTCTCTAATAAACAGGCTCTAAAAACGTTAGCTATAAATGACAAGGATATACTGATGTTTTTAATTATTTTATTTAAGTCGCTTATTATCGGCGGATTGGTAGGTGTGGGCGTGGGTGCAGGTGCTGCACGTATGTTCCATGCACCAAACGTACAAGGGATGGGGGCTTTTCGTACTCTTGGGGAATTAAATTCCTGTGAAGGCGATCCAGCTTCGCATTTCTCTTTCGGTTTAGGCTTCTTCTTCAACGCCTGGGCGTCTTCTGTCGCCGCGGGCTCGTTCACACAAGACGTCGACCACCGCATTATTCCTCACTGGGCCGCAGCCTCGTTGATGGTTAAAAACCGCAACGTGTCTGAAACCCTGCATGACCCGCGCAAAATGGCGATCGCCGGTGCCGTGATTGGCATGATTGTCGTCGCGTTCCTCAATACTACCGCCTCCGCCGTCCCCGCTGCCTTGCAGGTGACTGCGGTGAAAGTGTTGGTGCCTGCGGCAAACCTGCTGGTTAACACCGTGATGCCCGTTATTTTCTGGCTGGCGGCCATCGATGCAGGACGTCGTTCCGGCTTCTGGGCCACCATTTTTGGCGGTCTGGCACAGATGATCATGGGTAACGCCGTGCCGGGTCTGGTGCTGGGCATCCTGATTGGTAAAGGCGTCGAAGAGGGCGGCTGGAACCGTGTTACCAAAGTGATGATGGCAGCGATTATCGCGCTGTTCGTTCTCAGCGGGTTCTTCCGCGGCTTCGATGTGAAACTGCTGCAATCCTTCATGTTAGATGTCCCGACATGGCTGAACGGCATTCACAACTCTCTCAGCGGCAAATAACAGGAGCTAATGACAATGGAAGAACAAGCCAAAAGTGGTTTCTGGTATGCCGAGTGGTCATTCCCAATTTTCGTCGGGTTACTGTCCTCTGGGGTGTTTGCCGGTACGCACATGTATTACCTCTACGGTATCGGTGCCTTTAACGAAGTGGCATTTGTTTCCATGCTGCGTTCAGGCATGGAAACCGGTGTCTACGGCGCAGTAGCTGCCTTCGGTGCGAGCTTCTTATTCGCTCGAATCATCGAAGGTTCACTGGTCGGGATTTTGGATATCGGCGGTGCGATTCAAACCGGTATCGGTCTGGGCGTGCCCGCCATGCTGCTTGGCGCTGGGATTATTTTCCCCGTCGCTAACTTTGCAGCGTCGCTGGTGACCGGCTTAATCCTCGGTCTTGCCGTGGGTTACATCATTATTCTGGCGCGTAAATTTACTATCAATCAGAGTAATTCGACCTACGGCGCAGACGTCATGATGGGCGCGGGTAACGCATCAGGCCGCTTCCTTGGCCCGTTGATTATCTTGTCAGCGATCGGCGCGTCGATCCCTATCGGTTTGGGTTCTTTACTCGGTGCGCTGGTGTTTTATCTGTGGCAGAAACCGATCACTGGCGGGGCAATTCTCGGCGCAATGATCCTCGGCGCTATCTTCCCGATATCGCTGTAATCGATGCAAAAGTGCGGTAAATCAGGCGTCGGCGGAGTGTTCTCCGGCGCCTGTTAACAAAAAAGCAGGACAGAACAGGTCGGGTGGGCCTCTGTTGCTGCAATAAGTTTTACGGAGAATGGCGTATGTATGACCTGATCATTCGACAGGCAAAAAGCCCAGACGGCAGCCTGACGGATATTGCAATTCATGACGGTAAAATCGCCGCCATCGGCCAGCTGGATACCAGCGCGACCGCCAACCAAATTCTGGATCTACACGGCAAGGTTTTCGCCAGCGCCGGGTGGATCGACTCCCACGTTCACTGTTACATCAAATCGCCGATTTATCATGACGAGCCTGATTTAGTCGGCGTCGCCAGCGGCGTCACTACGGTGATTGACGCGGGCAGTACCGGCGCGAATGACGTCGACGAGTTCTACCAGCTGACCCGTGAGGCCAAAACCAACGTCTTTGCTTTCCTTAACATCGCCCGTACCGGCATCGTGACGCAAAACGAGCTGGCGGATATGGCGCAGATCGACAAAGTGGGCGTGCGTGATGCCGTCGTGCGTCACCCCGGCTTTATCATTGGCTTCAAAGCGCGCATGAGCAGCAGCGTGGTCGGTAAAAATGGCATCGCACCCCTGGTGCGCGCCAAAGAGATCCAGCATGAAAACGCGGGTTTGCCGTTGATGGTGCACATCGGCAATGACCCGCCCAATCTTGACGAGATTGCTGACCTGCTGACCACCGGCGATATCATCACCCATTGCTATAACGGTAAACCGAACCGCATTTTGTCGCCGGAAGGCGTACTGCGTGATTCGATTAAACGTGCCCTGACGCGCGGCGTACTGCTCGATGTGGGCCACGGTAGCGCCAGCTTCAGTTTTGAAGTGGCTGAACGGGCAATTGCGCAGGGTATTTTGCCGCACACCATCAGCTCCGATATCTATTGCCGCAACCGCGTCAGCGGGCCGGTGCATAGTCTCGCGAACGTGATGTCCAAATTCTTTACCGTCGGTATGACGCTTGATCAGGTGATTGATTGTGTCACCCGTCATGCCGCCGACGCGCTTCGCCTGCCGTCTAAAGGGCGCCTGGAAGTGGGGGCGGATGCCGATCTGACGCTGTTTGATATTCAACACGCGCCGAAGGTATTCCTCGACTCCGAAGGCCAGTCAGTGACCGGCGAACACCATCTGATACCGCTGGCCGCCATCGTTGCGGGCGTCACCCTATTAACTGATGAAGGGAAATCAAACCATGTCTTCCAACACTAGCCTGTATGAAAAATACCAATTAAAACAAGTGATCAACGCCTCTGGCCGCATGACCGCACTGGGTGTTTCTACCCCACGTGCGGAAGTGGCTGAGGTGGTTAACACCGGTTTGAATCACTATTTCGAGATGGAGGATTTAGTCAATAAAACTGGCGCATATATCGCTAAATTGCTGGGCGTAGAAAACGCCGTGGTGGTGTCTTGCGCTTCTGCCGGTATCGCTCAGTCCGTCGCCGCGGTGATTGTCAAAGACAATGCCTGGTTGCTGGAAAACCTGCATGCCGCGCCGCTCGAGGTGCCGCACGATATCGTCTTGCCGAAGGGGCACAACGTCAACTTTGGCGCACCGGTCGGCACCATGGTGACGCTGGGTGGCGGCAAAATAGTGGAAGCCGGTTATGCCAATGAATGTTCTGCCGCGCAGCTTGCTGCCTGCATTACGCCACGCACCGCCGCCATTTTGTACATCAAATCGCACCACTCAGTGCAGAAAAGCATTCTGTCCGTTGATGAAGCCGCGGCCGTGGCGCGTGAGCACAATGTCCCGTTGATCGTCGATGCGGCCGCCGAAGAAGACCTGACCTGTTATTACAACATGGGCGCTGATCTGGTGATTTACAGCGGTGCCAAAGCGATTGAAGGACCAACCAGCGGCCTGGTGCTCGGCAAACACCAATACGTTGAGTGGGTGAAGTTGCAATCTGGCGGCATTGGCCGTGCGATGAAGGTCGGTAAAGAGGGCATTCTTGGCCTGACGCAGGCCATCGAAAGCTACATCACCTTGCCAAAAACCACCGGTCAGGAAATGGTCGACAAAATGACGCCATTTATCGAAAGCCTGAACCAAATCAACGGCGTCAGCGGTCGCGTGGTGTGGGACAGCGCGGGGCGTGATATCGCGCGTACCGAAATCACCTTCGATGAAGCGGTGCTGGGCTGGAAAACCAAAGCCATTGTCGACGAAATGAAAAATGGCGACATCGCGGTGTACTTCCGTGGCTACCGTGCCAATGAAGGCAAGATTGAGGTCGATGTACGCAGCGTGACGCCGCCACAGCTCGCTATTGTTGCCGAACGTTTTAAACACATTTTTAGTGGAGCAAAAGCATGAACCTGACCCCGAATTTCTACCGTGACCGCGTTTGTCTGAACGTTCTGGCCGGTTCAAAAGACAACGCCCGCGATATTTATGACGCGGCGCAGGGCCACGTATTGGTTGGTGTGCTTTCCAAAAATTATGCCGATGTCGCGACCGCTGTTGCTGACATGAAAGAGTATGCCGCGCTGATTGAGAACGCGCTGTCCGTCGGTCTCGGCGCGGGCGACCCGCGTCAGTCACTGATGGTCAGCCAGATTTCGCAGCAGGTGCAGCCTCAGCATGTGAACCAGGTGTTCACCGGTGTGGGCACCAGCCGTGCGCTGCTTGGGCAAAACGACAGCGTGGTTAACGGCCTGATTTCACCGACCGGCAAAGTGGGTTGGGTAAAAATCAATACCGGCCCGCTGAGCGCGTCTCAAACCGACGCCATCGTGCCGGTGGAAACCGCCATTGCGTTGCTCAAAGACATGGGCGGCAGCTCGGTGAAGTACTTCCCGATGGGCGGTCTGCAAACCCGTGATGAGTTCGCCGCCGTGGCGCGCGCCTGTGCTGAACATGATTTCTGGCTGGAACCGACCGGCGGGATTGATTTGGAAAACTTCGAACCGATTATGGAAATCGCCCTCGAGGCGGGCGTGAGCAAAATCATTCCGCATATCTACAGTTCCATCATCGATAGTGCCAGCGGCGACACGCGTCCTGCTGACGTCAGAACCTTGTTAGCCAGCGTGAAAAAGCTGGTGGGCTAAGCGCGGTACATCACGCGCTATCCCGGTTCGTTCAAATAAGTTCACCGCGCCGTCAGTTTTCTGCGCTGTTAAACACCCTGCGTTCGTGCTCGCTTTGGCGACGCAGGGCTCCGCGTTTGTCTGGCAATCCCTTTGATTTGAGGAAATGTATGAGAAACTGGCTACTGATTTCAGGTTTAACATCCGCGATGCTGGCGATGTCAGCCACACCGCTCTACGCAGCAGAAAAGACCATGGCCCAAACTTCACATTACGCCTATGTCGGAACCTATAATCCGAATGGCGAAGGCGTTTACCGCTTTAAATTCGACCCTAAAACCGGGGCGCTGACCGACCGCGTACTGGCTAGCCAATTGCCGAATCAGGCGCAAATGGTCGCCAGCCATGACGGCAAAACGCTGTTTATCGGTAATGAAATCGATAATTTCAACGGCGGTAAAAATGGTGCGATCGCGGCGTATAAAATTAATCCGCAAGATGGCAGTTTAACGCTGATCAATCAGGTGGACTCACAGGGCGCTGGCCCGGTTTATCTGTCACTGACGCCGAAAGGCGATCATCTGCTGGTGGCCAATTACATCAGCGGCGTGGTGGCGACCTTCCCGGTTGACGCATCAGGGAAGCTGGGCGAAGCGAGCGATCACCAGCAGGATTCTGGCGCGCCAGGCGCAGCGAAACCGGAAGCCGCCGCACCCGGCAGTTTTGCAGCCAGCGACCATAACGGCCCGCATGCCCATATGATCGCCACCGATCCGAGTGGGAAGTTTGTCTTCTCCACCGACCTGGGTTTAGACCGGATTTATCAGTGGAAGCTCGACAGCGCGAGCGGCAAACTGGAAGCCAACGATCCGCCGTTCATCAATGCCTCTTCCGCCGGGGCTGGCCCACGTCACTTCGTGTTCCATCCGAATGGCAAAGTGGTATTCCTGATCAACGAAGAAGCGTCAACGTTGACCAGCTATCGTTTTGACAGCGCGAAAGGAACGCTGACTCAGTTGCACGTGTTGTCATCGTTACCGGCTAACTTTAAAGGCACGAACTTTGCCGCTGGCCTTGTGCTGAGCAAAGATGGGCATCATCTTTACGTCGCCAACCGCCTGCACAATAGCATCGCGCAGATTAACGTGACGGGCGAGGGCGCGATGACCTTCGCCGAGGAAGCCTGGACTCGTGGTGACTACCCACGCACGTTGACCTTCTCGCCAGATGGAAAATACATTTACGCGATGAATCAACGAAGCGATAACATCACCAGGTTTAAGGTGGCGGATAAGAGCGGTAAACTGACCTTCGTTGATGACTATACGGCGGTCGGCAGCCCATCACAGATGGTGATTGTTCCTTAAGAACACCGAATTTTATCGGTGCTCAATAACCGGTGCGGGGTGGCGTTTTTTAGTCATCCCGCCTTGTCATTTCACATGGACGGAGAATTGATGTTTCAAAGTCACAACCAACTGGAAGGATTATGGTGAGATTTCCGTACCAACGACTGGCCCATTTATTCGATGCTTTACAGGCTGAAACGCTGCCTCAGGATGAGCTGGCGAAACGTCTGGATGTTTCCACGCGTACCGTTCGCGCCGACATTACCGCGCTCAATGAAATCATGGTGCCGTATGGCGCGTCGTTTGTGCATAACCGCGGTACCGGCTATCAGTTGAAAATTGACGATCAGGGGCTGTTTTCTGCCTTGCAGCAGACCAACAATCGGCGGGGGAATCCGACACCGCGCACTGCGCCGGAGCGGGTCAATTATCTGCTGATACGTTTTTTGACCTCAGCTTTTTCACTCAAGCTGGAAGATCTGGCTGATGAATGGTTTGTCAGCCGGGGAACCTTGCAAAATGATATGGCTGAGGTCAGAGAGCATCTGGCACGTTACCATCTGAGCATTGAAACGAAGCCGCGTTACGGCATGAAGCTGTTTGGCGCAGAGCTGGCGATCCGTGCCTGTTTGACCGATCTGTTGTTCCAGCTCGAGGGGGAAGAACAAACTCATCCCCTGCTCAAAACCGAAAGTCTGGCGCTTGATGCCCTCGGGCCATTAACCGATTTTATGCACCAATCGCTGGCACAGTCGTCGATTCAACTGACCGATGAAGGCGAGCAATACCTGATTCTGTATTGTGCGGTAGCGATTAAACGGATTGCCGGAGGTTATCCACTGACGGATTTTGATGCCGAAGAGGGCGATCCTGCGGTTCGTCAGGTGTCGACGCGTCTGGCCGCAGAGTTGAAAGTGCTGGTGGGGAAAGAGATCCCCGCGGCGGAAGAGGCCTATCTGCGGGTGAATATCGCCGCCCGGCGCGTGCAAAATATCTTGCCGACTGACATTAATGCTGACGACGACGAGTCGCTGGTGGATTACATCCTTTCGTATATCAACTCGCACTATAACTATGATTTACAAGGGGATAGACAGCTTCGCGCCGACCTGCTTACGCACATCAAAACCATGATCACCCGGGTAAAATATCAGATCAATATTCCTAACCCGTTACTGAGCAACATCAAGCAGCATTATCCGATGGCTTACGACGTCACGCTGGCGGCGGTATCTAGCTGGGGGAAATACACGCCGTATTCCCTCAGTGAGAACGAAATCGGCTTTCTGGTGCTGCACATCGGCGTAGGGCTGGAGCGTCACTACAACATCGGTTATCAGCGGCATCCGCAGGTGATGCTGGTGTGCGACACCGGTAACTCCACCATTCGCATGATTCAGGCGCAGATTAGCCGTAAATACCCGCAACTGGTGGTGACGCAGGTAGTTTCACTGCGTGATTACGAGAAGCTGGAGCATATCGACGAAGACTTCATTATTTCCAATGCGCGAATCAGTGAGAAAAATAAGCCGGTGGTGGTGCTCTCACCTTTCCCAACGGAATATCAGATGGAGCAGTTGGGCAAGCTGGTACTCGTGGATCGCACCCGTCCATACATGCTGGAGAAGTTTTTCGACGAACGTCACTTCATGATAATCGACCAGCCGATGACACAGGCGGAGCTGTTCCACAAAGTCTGTAGTCAGCTGGAAGAAGAGGGGTATGTCGACGCCGAGTTTTACCCATCCGTGGTGGAGCGCGAAGAGATTGTCTCCACCATGCTGGGCGAAGGGATCGCGCTGCCGCACTCGCTCGGATTATTAGCCAAGAAAACCGTGGTCATTACGTTGTTGTCCCCGCAGGGCATCGAATGGGGTGACGGCGAAACCGCGCACGTGATTTTCCTGCTGGCCATCAGCAAAGCGGATTACGAAGAGGCGATGGCGATTTACGATTTGTTCGTGACGTTTGTGCGGGAAAGGTCGATGAGCCGTTTGTTGAGCAGTTCTAATTTTGAAACGTTCAAGGCGATCGCGATTGATTGTTTGAGCCGAATCTAACCTGCGCCCTTGACGCTGTAGCGGTGTTAGGGGCGCTTTCTCACCGAATCACTGACTTATGTCAGCTCATCGGGATGCGACCATTGGCAGCCTTGCTACAACGCCAATGGTTTGGTTATAGATTGAGCGTGTTTTTTAATATCAGTCTTCATCAAAACCGGAATTGATCAGGTTGATCACGGCGTCGAGCGCCTGAACTTCATCCGGCCCGGTGGCTTCGATTTCGATCTGCTGGCCTTTGGGCGAGTCCAGCATCAGCAGCGCTATCACGCTGCTGGCTTCCGCTTCAATGCCGGTGTCATTACGCAGCATCACTTCTGATTCAAAACTTTGCACCAGTTCAAACAATTTCATGGCCGGTCGGGCATGCATGCCCAGCCGGTTTTTGATTTCTACCGTTTGTTTAACCGTCATGATTTGCGTTTTTCCAGCGTGCGATGGCGGGATTGCACGTTCTTCCCGCGGGAACGGAAGTAGTCGGCCAGTTGTTCAGCGATGTAAACCGAGCGGTGTTTCCCGCCGGTACAGCCGATGGCGACGGTCAGATAACTGCGATTATTGGTTTCCAGCATCGGCAGCCACTGTTCGAGGTAGCTGCGCGTCTGGTAAATGAAATTGTGCACTTCGGTATGCCGGTCGAGGAACGCCGCGACCGGTTTATCCAAGCCCGTCATCGGACGCAGTTTTGGGTCCCAGTGCGGATTCGGTAAGAAGCGCACGTCGAAAACATAGTCCGCGTCGATAGGTATACCGTGCTTAAAGCCGAAAGATTCAAACACCATGGTCAGTTCGCGTTCACGTTTACCCAATAAGCGGGTACGCAGCATTTCAGCCAGTTCGTGGACGGACATTTCGGAGGTGTCGATGATCAGGTCTGCCGCAGAACGCAGCGGTTCGAGCAGATCGGCTTCTTCATCAATCGCACTCTCAAGTGAGAGGTTTTTGGTGGAAAGCGGGTGCAGGCGACGGGTGTCGCTGTAGCGGCGGATCAGCGTATTGCGATCGGCGTCGAGAAACAGCAGTTGCGGCGAGAAACTGGCCGGCAGCTGAGTCATGGCATGTTCGTAGACTTCCGGTGTTTCCGGCATGTTGCGTACGTCAATACTGACGGCGGCAGATGTATTACGTTCAGCGAGGGTTTGGGCAAGCTGCGGCAGTAACACCACCGGCAGATTATCCACGCAATAAAACCCCATATCTTCCAGCGCGCGCAACGCTACCGATTTCCCTGAACCGGAACGGCCGCTGACAATCATCAGCACCATGTTGTCACTCCCCTGCAATCAGCGTTCAGAATTCACTTCCCCGAAACACTATTCGGGAACCGTCATTGGCAAAATTGCGCCGGAACAAAAGGTGGTCCGGCTAAACATCGATAGAACCGGTTTTATAAACCTAATTTCTTATTATTCACTTTCGGTCATGATTTGGAACAGCTCTTCATCGCTTTGCGCACTGCGCAAGCGACGACACACCGCTTTGTCGGCCAGTTTTTTGGCGACTAAAGACAAGGTGTGTAAATGCGTTTTACATTGATCGGCAGGGACCAGCAAGGCAAACAGCAGGTCAACGGGCTGATTATCGATAGCGTCAAAAGCGATAGGTTGGTCCAGGTGAATGAATACCCCAACGGCACGCAGCGTATCTTCTTCCAGCTTACCGTGAGGAATGGCAATCCCGGCACCGATGCCCGTGCTGCCCATTCTTTCGCGGGTCAGGATGGCATCAAAAACCACCTGTGGCGCCAGATTGAGCTGTTTGGCGGCGAGTTCGCTGATGATTTCCAGCGCGCGTTTCTTACTGGCGCAGTGAACGCCGATTTTGGTGCATTCGGCATTAAGAACCGACGTTAACTGCATAGCTGTATCGTTAATCATTTCATCTTTCACTTTTGCGCTCTTTCACCCTAAATGACAGCTCGGCTCGCTTCCCGAAGGCCGCGAGCCGATACTCAAGGTCCGTAGCGCTGAGAGGCTACGTGAGTGTTAGTGCTGTTTCAGTTTGTCTTTATGCTTATTGAGCTGGCGTGCCAGCTTATCAACCAGACCGTCAATGGCCGCATACATATCCAGGTGTTCCGAGGTGGCGTGCAACTCTCCTCCGTTCACATGCAGCGTGGCTTCGGCCACTTTCTGCACTTTTTCAACACTTAACACCACGTAAACTTGATTGATCCGGTCGAAATATTGCTCAAGTTTGCCAAATTTCGACGTGATAAATTCTCTCAATGGATCCGTGATTTCGATGTGATGTCCGGTAATGTTGAGCTGCATAATGTCTTCCTTCTCTGTTGAGGTCAAACTAACTGTTTACGCTGGTTTGATGGCGGGATGGACAAAGACTCTCGGTATTTGGCAACAGTGCGACGGGCAACCATGATCCCCTGATCAGAAAGCAGCGTCGCCAACTTACTGTCACTTAACGGTTTGACGGGATTTTCCGCCGCGATCAATTTCTTCACCAGCGCCCGGATAGCCGTCGACGATGCCTCGCCGCCGCTGTCAGTACTGACGTGGCTGGAGAAGAAATATTTCAGCTCGAAAATGCCACGCGGGCTATGCAGGAACTTCTGCGTGGTCACGCGTGAAATGGTCGATTCGTGCATTTCGACGGCACCGGCGATATCGGCCAACACCATCGGCTTCATAAATTCTTCACCTGATTCAAAGAAGGCTTGCTGCTGTTCAACAATACAGCGCGTGACCTTGAGCAGGGTTTCGTTACGGCTTTCCAGACTTTTAATCAGCCATTTGGCTTCTTGTAAGTTGCTACGGATGAACTGTCCGTCGCTGTCGCTACGGGCTGAATTGCCCATGGCGGCGTAGTGCTGATTGATTTTCAGGCGCGGGATGCTGTCTGAGTTCAATTCCACCGTCCAGACGTTGGACACTTTACGCACCAGGACATCGGGGATCACGTATTCGGATTCACCGGTGTTGATCGACTGCCCGGGGCGCGGGTCGAGCGACTGGATTAACTGCATCGCACCCTTAAGTGTATCCTCTTTTAAGCGAGTCGAACGCATTAGCGCTCGAAAATCATGGTTGGCGAGCAAATCCAGATGTTCACTGACGATCAAGCGCGCTTCGGTCAGGAAAGGAGTTTCGGGCACGTATTGCGACAGTTGGATTAGCAGGCAGTCGCGCAGGTCTTTTGCCGCCACGCCAACCGGGTCGAAACGCTGCACGCGTTTAAGCACCGCTTCCACTTCTTCCATGCTTATTTCGTCGTCGCCCATGCTTTCGAGAATATCTTGCAACGAAACCGTGAGGTAACCGGTGTCATCGACCGCATCGACAATCGAGGTCGCGATGGCGGCATCGGTGTCGGTAAACGGCGTTAATTCTACCTGCCACATCAGATAATCTTGCAGCGTTTGGGTGGTCTCACCTTGGTAGATGGGTAACTCGTCATCGCTGTAATCGCTGCCGGTGCCAGAGGGCGTGCCGGCACTGTAAATTTCATCCCAGGTCGCATCCAGCGGCAATTCCTCGGGCATGTCTTTCTGCTCGAGAGCTTCGCGAGTATCTAACCCTTCGCTGTCCGTTTTTTCTACGGAGTCAATTTCGTCGTGCAGATCGGTTTGCTCCAGCAATGGGTTACTTTCCAATGCCAGTTGGATCTCCTGCTGTAGCTCAAGCGTCGAGAGTTGCAGCAGGCGGATAGCCTGCTGTAACTGAGGTGTCATGGCCAATTGCTGGCTAAATCGGAGCTGCAAACCTTGCTTCATATCTTGGCTTTACTTCCTAAGACGTAATTTACAGACGGAACTCTTCGCCGAGATAGACACGTTTAACCTGTTCATCTGCCAGAATGTCAGTCGGTGAACCGTGGGCGATAAGTTTCCCCTGACTAACGATGTACGCACGTTCACACACGTCCAGCGTTTCACGCACGTTATGGTCGGTGATCAACACGCCTAAACCGCTGTCACGCAGGTGTTCAATGATTTTTTTGATGTCGATAACCGAAATCGGGTCAACACCGGCAAAAGGCTCGTCGAGCAGAATAAATTTCGGGTTGGCCGCCAGCGCGCGAGCAATCTCAACACGACGGCGTTCACCACCTGACAGCGACTGGCCGAGGTTATCGCGCAGATGAGAGATGTGGAACTCTTCCATCAGCTCATTGGCGCGATCGTTACGCTGTTCTTTGGTCAGGTCATCACGAATTTCTAACACCGCCATCAGGTTGTTGAATACGCTGAGACGGCGGAAGATCGACGCTTCCTGCGGCAAATAGCCGATACCGCGACGAGCGCGGGTGTGCAGTGGCAAAAGACTGATGTCTTCGTCGTCAACCACAATACGGCCTGCATCGCGTTGAACGATACCCACGACCATATAAAACGTGGTGGTTTTACCCGCCCCGTTTGGCCCCAGCAATCCGACGATTTCGCCGGAGTTGACGGTAAGGCTGACATCTTCGACCACTTTGCGGCCTTTGTAAGCCTTAGCCAGATTTTCTGCGATTAACGTTGCCATAAATTATCACTTACTCTTTTTCGTCGGGGTAGTCGCCGGCGTGTTTTTATCCTGCAACTGCGAAGGCACCAGAACGGTGGTCACACGGCCGCCTTTGTTGTCACTGAAGGCTTCCATCTGCTGTTTTTGCACCAGATAAGTAATACGGTCACCTTTCACATTACTGTCTTGCTGCTCAAGATAAGCGTTACCTGTCAGCGTCACGAGGTCGGTGGCGACTTCATAACGGACTTTCAACGCGTGGCCGCTGATCGGTTTACCGTTGTCCTGCATCTGGTAGAAAGTGACCGGATTGCCGTAGCCTTCCACCACTTCTTTGCCAGATTCACCTTTAGGACGGATCACCACCACTTTGTCTGCTTTCACCTGAATCGAGCCCTGATTGACCACCACATTGCCAGTAAACGTGGCAGTGTTGGTATTCACATCCAGTGCCTGATTGGCCGAGTCAATGGTGATCGGCTTGGTGGTGTCGTCTTTCAGCGCGAACGCCGGGATGCTGACGGCTAACAAAGAGCTGACGATCAGGAGATTACGGATTTTGTTTTTTGTTTTGAATTTCATAAGAGGTATTTACCTTTTCGATCAGCTCTGCGGTTTTGTTACGCAGATTTCCACGCATTTTCATGCCGTTAGATGTAAAGCCTGTGCCATAAAGTGTCACTTCGTCATCAGAGGCAACGTCCTGCGTGACCAAATTGACGGAAGCGTTATCGGTTCTGATGCGCTGCAACTGCGACGTATCGGGGGTCAAACTGTCGACCTGAACATGACCGTATAAATAAAGCATCTTGTCATTGGTCATCTTGGCGCGATCTGAGCGAACCGTCCACACAGGAATTTTGTCTTTGTCATACATGGTCATTACCGGATTGGTAAACCATGTCAGTTGGTCGGTAGTGTAATATTTGACTTCCTCGGCGACTAGCTTGTAATTCAGGCTGCCCAGAGGGTTATAAACCACCGTCACCGTATGCTGGCTTTGATAGGTGGGATCCTGATCATTGACGGCGACCGGTGCCGTGTTGTCTGAGTCAGACATCGACCAGCCAATCAGGGCCAATGCCACTAACGCCAGAACGATTGTTATCCAAAGCTTTGGTTTGTTCATATTGACAGCCCTTTGGCGTCCTCCAGCTTGCCCTGCGCCAGTAGAATCAGGTCACAGATTTCGCGTACTGCGCCGCGTCCACCGGGGATCTGCGTGACGTAGTGTGCTTTTGGCAGCAGTATTGGGTGCGCGTCCTGAACGGCGACGGACAGGCCCACTTTTTCCATTACCGGCCAGTCAATCAGGTCATCACCGATATAGGCCACTTCATTTGCTTGAAGCAACAGTGTATCTAACAGTTCGCGGAAGGCCAAAAGCTTATCTGATTGCCCCTGATATAGGTGACGTATGCCAAGCGTATGCGCGCGGTCTTCCAGCAATTTCGCGTTTCTGCCGGTAATGATTGCGACTTCAATATCAGAGGTCAGCAGGCAACGAATACCGTAGCCGTCGCGGACGTTAAAGCTTTTCAGCTCTTCACCCTGATTTCCCATATAAATCAGGCCATCAGACATCACACCGTCCACGTCACAAATCAGCAGGCGAATGGACTTAGCCCGTTCCAGCACGTCAGTGCTGACCGGACCATAGCAAGTATCCACCGTGGCTGCGTTATTACTCATTCAAGACATTCCTTAATTAAACGACGCCAGCGCGCAGCATGTCGTGCATATGTACCACACCCAACAATTGGTCGCCATCAGCAACCATCACGCAGGTGATATGTCTGTCTTGCATCAAATTCAAGGCGTCCACCGCCAGCAGCGTTGGGCGAATACGAATGCCGCCGGGGGTCATCACATCGGCAATCGATGCCTCGCTGATATTGACGCCCATGTCGAAAATGCGGCGCAAATCACCGTCGGTGAAAATGCCTTCGATCTTCATCAAATCATTGCAAATGACGGTCATGCCGAGATTTTTACGGGTGATTTCCAGCAGCGCATCACGCAGTGACGCGTCTTTGCTGACGTGTGGGATCTCATCACCCGTGTGCATAATATCGCTGACCCGCAGCAGAAGCTTGCGACCCAGTGCTCCGCCCGGATGCGACAACGCGAAGTCTTCCGCCGTAAAACCCCGTGCTTGCAGCAGCGCGACGGCCAGGGCATCCCCCATGACCATCACGGCGGTGGTGCTGGTAGTTGGAGCCAGTCCGAGCGGGCAGGCTTCTTCGGGAACGCGCACACAGATATGCACATCTGCGGCTTTGCCCATCGAGCTTTCTGGGTTTGCGGTTAAGCAAATCAGCGGAATGGCGAGACGTTTTAGAACGGGGATCAACGCCAAAATTTCGTGGGATTCGCCAGAGTTGGAAATCAGGATCACGATGTCCTGCTTGGACACCATGCCGAGATCACCATGGCTGGCCTCGCCGGGATGAACAAAGAACGCCGGCGTGCCGGTGCTGGCAAAAGTGGCAGCCATTTTGCGTCCGACATGGCCGGATTTTCCCATACCCATCACCACTATTTTACCGACGCAGGCGAACATCTTTTCACATGCGCGGGTAAAATCGACGTTAATGTATTGGTCGAGCTGATCCAGTCCTTCACGTTCTATTTTCAATACGGCTTTTCCAGCAGACTGAAAATCAAATTCGCGTTCTGGCTCGAAATTTCCCATGTTCTCTTCCTGATGGGTTTAAAAATCAACGTTGCCCGGTACAAAGTACAGCAACGCGAGATACGCCACGAAACCACACAATAACAAGGTTCCCGCCAGGTGACCGATGCGGTGCTTGCGCATCAAGCACAAGCCGGTCAGCACTACGCTCACGGCCAGCATCACCCAATAATCGCGGTGGAACGCCTCTAGGCTGAACGAGCCTGGCGCCACTAACGCAGGTAAACCCAGCACCAGACAGGTATTGAAGATATTGGCACCAATAATGTTGCCGAGGGCAATATCATCTTCGCCCTTTACCGCGCCCGCGATAAAGGTGGCGAGTTCCGGCAGACTGGTGCCGATGGCGACCACGGTTAACCCGATAATCAGTTCGCTGACGCCGAAGTAGCGGGCGATAACCGTTGAGTTATCGACAATCATGCTCGAGGCCAGCGGCATAATAATGAACGCCAGGGCCAGCCAGAGGAAAGCCACCGTGTTGCTGCTATCTTGCGGAAGCTCAGCCATCTGTTCGTAGGTTAAGGTATCCAGCCCCTGCTTCTCAGCAGCGCGCGCAATTTTAATCATCAAAATGACGAAAATCGCCGCGCTGGCCAGCAGTAAAATGCCATCAAGGCGGCTCAATTCCCCGTCACTGAGCAGAAAACCGCACAGCACAGTCACCAGTAACAATAAAGGGAGTTCACGTCGCAGGATATCAGAACCCACGGAAAGTGGATGGATCAGGGCCGCGCCGCCCAAAATCAGAAGAATATTAATGATATTTGAACCAATCGCATTACCGACGGCCAAATCCATTTGATCATTTATCGCCGCGGTGGTCGACACCACCAGCTCGGGCAGGGAAATGCCGACACCCACCACGGTCATGCCGATAATCAAAGGAGGAATACCGATTGAGCGGGCGAGAACGGCTGCTCCGTACACTAATCGATCGGCGGCATAAACCAGAAGTAACAAGCCGACAACCATGAGTACGATAGCGAGAAGCATGAAAAATCCTTTAATTAGGTATAATGCGTGGTTCTAAAACGAACAGGCGACCAAAAATGGGAGTCAAAAATGATCAAGAGACTTCATTGTGTCCTAAAACTACCGGTCGAAGTTGCTATATGTTAGACGAATTGTAGATTTCTTTTAATCGCGTTTTTCGATGATTTTGATCATCTGGCGAAGAAAAGTAAATCAATGGCAACTTTAGTGACGTAATCGCGGTAAGTTTTTGTAAAAATACCGAAGTTAGGCGTCGTTCCCCCTAACATCAAGCGTATCGTATGCTGAAACCATCCGAAGGGATAAACTGAATGAGTCAAAGCGAATCGAATCTGGTTGAGATTAAAGGCATGAGCTTCATGCGTGGCGATCGTCCCATTTTCGAAGAGATAAACATGACGGTGCCGCGGGGCAAAATCACTGCCATTATGGGGCCGTCGGGGATCGGTAAAACGACCTTGCTGCGTCTTATTGGCGGCCAGCTAGCGCCAGACAGCGGTGAGATTTGGTTCGATGGGGAAAATATCCCCGGCTTGTCGCGCAGTAAACTGTACGAATCCCGCAAGAAAATGAGCATGTTGTTTCAGTCCGGTGCATTGTTTACCGACTTGAATGTGTTCGAGAATGTCGCCTTCCCGCTGCGCGAGCACAGTAAATTACCTGAAGAACTGCTGCGCAGTACGGTCACCATGAAACTGGAAGCCGTAGGGTTACGCGGTGCGGGTGAATTAATGCCAGCGGAATTGTCGGGGGGGATGGCTCGACGTGTTGCGCTGGCCCGTGCGATTGCACTCGACCCAGAATTAATTATGTTCGACGAACCTTTCGTGGGTCAGGACCCGATCACCATGGGCGTGTTGGTGAAACTTATCGATGAGTTAAACCATGCGTTGGGAGTCACCTGCATCGTGGTGTCGCATGATGTTCCCGAAGTATTGAGTATCGCAGACTACGCTTACATTGTGGCGGCGCAGCATGTCATCGCCGAAGGAACGACCGAGGCGTTGCAAAATAACCCCGACCCGCGCGTTCGTCAGTTCCTCGATGGTATTGCTGACGGACCGGTGCCTTTCCGGTTCTCGGCCGGCGATTACAAAACCGAGCTGCTTGGATGATGGAGTTGTATATCAATGTTAATTAAGGCATTAGCCTCAACAGGCCGCCGTGGGATACAAACATGCACCACGTTTGGCCGCGCCGGACTGATGTTATTCCGCGCCCTGGTCGGCAAGCCGCAGTTTGCGAAACAGTGGCCATTGCTGCTTAAACAGCTTTATAGCGTCGGTGTCCTTTCGCTGCTGATCATCTTGGTGTCTGGCCTGTTTATCGGCATGGTGCTGGGTCTGCAAGGGTACATCGTCCTGACCACTTACAGTGCTGAAGCCAGTCTGGGCATGATGGTGGCGCTCTCTTTACTTCGCGAGTTAGGGCCAGTGGTCACGGCGTTACTGTTTGCCGGACGTGCCGGTTCTGCGCTCACGGCTGAAATTGGCCTGATGAAAGCCACCGAGCAGATTTCTAGCCTGGAAATGATGGCGATTGATCCTCTGCGTCGGGTTGTTGCTCCTCGCTTTTGGGCCGGTTTGATCTCGATGCCGTTGCTGACCGCTATTTTCGTCGCCGTCGGTATTTGGGGCGGCTCACTGGTGGGGGTCAACTGGAAAGGTATTGATAGCGGGTTCTTCTGGTCAGCGATGCAGAGTGCAGTAGAATGGCGTCATGACTTGCTTAACTGTCTGATAAAAAGCATTGTTTTCGCTATTACCGTGACCTGGATTGCGTTGTTCAATGGTTATGATGCTATCCCAACGTCCGAAGGGATTAGCCGGGCAACGACCCGTACCGTGGTGCATTCGTCTTTGGCGGTGCTGGGATTAGATTTTGTGCTGACAGCACTGATGTTTGGGAATTAATCGATGCAAACGAAAAAGAGTGAAATCTGGGTTGGCGCATTTTTGATCATCGCCTTGTGTGCCGTGTTATTCCTGTGTCTCAAAGTGGCTGACATTCGTTCGCTCGGTTCTGAACCGACTTACCGCATCTCTGCCACCTTTGATAACATCGGCGGCCTGAAAGCGGGTTCACCGGTCAAGGTCGGCGGTGTGGTGGTGGGGCGAGTCAGCGCGATCACCCTCGACAAAAATTATTCGCCAAAAGTGGAAATGGATATTGAGCAAAAATATAACCAGATCCCGAGTACCAGTACGCTAGCGATTCGTACGTCCGGTTTATTAGGCGAACAATTCCTGGCGCTGAATATCGGTTTTGAAGATCCAGAGATGGGAACGACTATCCTTAAAGACGGTGGTTCCATTCAGGACACCAAGTCAGCCTTAGTATTGGAAGACCTCATTGGTCAGTTCCTGTACAAGAGCGGTGACGGTAAAGAGGCTAATTCTGGCGGTGCGCAAGCAGCGCCTGATGCGGTTTCCGCTCCTCAGCCTGCGGCGACAAGTCATTAAGTCTCTTCCATCACAATGCTTTATTAAAAGGAGCAAGGCATGTTTAAACGTATTATTTTAGCCACTCTGCTGGTGGTGATGGCGCCACTTGCTAATGCGGCGGTAGACAAGACCAACCCTTACAGTGTGATGAATCAAGCAGCCGAGAATACTTTTACTCGCCTGAAAGCGGATCAGTCAAAAATCAAGCAGGACCCAAACTATCTGCGCACCATCGTGCGTGAGGAACTGCTGCCTTTCGTGCAAATCAAATATGCCGGTGCGTTGGTATTAGGGCGTTACTACAAAGACGCCACGCCGGCGCAGCGTGATGCGTACTTCAAAGCGTTTGGCGATTATCTGCAACAGGCTTATGGTCAGGCTCTGGCGCTGTACCGTGATCAGACTTATCAGGTACAACCTGAACAGTCTTATGCCGGTCAGGACATTATCGCTATCCGCGTTACCATTATCGACCAGCACGGTCGTCCGCCGGTGCGTTTAGATTTCCAATGGCGTAAAAATAGCCAAACCGGTGAATGGCAGGCGTATGACATGATTGCCGAAGGTGTCAGCATGATTTCTACCAAGCAGAACGAATGGGCAGATATCTTGCGTCAGAAAGGCATTGATGGCCTGACTGAGCGTTTGAAACAAGCTGCTGCACAGCCAATCACGTTGGATCAAAAATGAAAGGCGAACTGAGCTGGGAGCATCAGCCACCGCGCCTGATTTTGCGCGGTGAGTTGGACAGAGAAACATTGCTGCCACTTTGGAATCAACGCCAGACGCTGATGGCAGGCGTTAATACCATCGACGTTGCAGGCCTCGCACGCGTGGACTCAGCGGGTCTTGCGATGCTGGTACATCTGCGTGAGCAGGCAGAACAGGGCGGCGTTACGCTGAGCCTGACGGGTGTAACCGATCGCCTGCGCACGCTCATCACGCTGTATAACTTGCAGAACATTATTCCCGTTAACTAAATGTGCCCTATCTATGCCGGATAAAATAAGGCAACGGATAGCGTAAGTTAGCGATAAGTGCCTGCTAAAGCTACGTAACGACCCATAAGCCCCTGTGCGAAACTCTCGAGCAGGGGCTTTTTCGTGGTTTAAGAGTTGGTCAGATATCTATAAGATGTTCGGCTGTTATGATCTCTTCAGAAGAATCGATTCCTATGGACACTAACGAAATTAAAGACGTGCTGATGAACGCATTGGCATTAGATGAAGCCCACGTAACCGGAGATGGCAGCCATTTTCAGGCTATCGTGGTGAGCGCACTGTTTGACGGCATGAGCCGGGTGAAAAAACAGCAAACCGTGTATGCCCCTTTGATGGAATACATCGCAGATAATCGCATTCATGCTCTTTCTATCAAGGCTTATACCCCTGAAGAATGGCAGCGTGACCGCAAACTGAACGGTTTTTAATGCTGACGAATGATTCGCCAGCCATGCCTATTTGAAATTCAGCCTTTGAAATTAAGAGAGCCGTCATAATGGATAAATTTCGTGTACAGGGTGGAACGCGTTTAAGCGGCGAAGTTTCTATCTCTGGTGCAAAGAATGCTGCACTGCCTATCTTGTTCGCTGCATTGCTCGCTGAAGAGCCGGTAGAGTTGCAGAACGTCCCACATTTGAAAGACATCGATACCACGCTGAAGCTATTGGGTCAGTTGGGCACTAAAATTGAACGCAATGGTTCGGTTTTTGTTGATGCACGCGATGTTAACGAGTTCTGTGCGCCGTATGACTTGGTGAAAACCATGCGTGCGTCCATCTGGGCATTAGGGCCGCTGGTTGCCCGTTTTGGTCAAGGACAAGTTTCCCTGCCGGGGGGCTGTGCTATCGGCGCTCGTCCGGTGGATTTGCATATCAGCGGCCTTGAGCAACTGGGTGCGAAAATCGTCCTGGAAGAAGGCTATGTGAAAGCCTCGGTTGATGGCCGCCTGCAGGGTGCCCACATCGTGATGGATAAAGTCAGCGTTGGCGCAACCGTGACTATCATGTGTGCAGCGACCCTGGCCGAAGGCACCACGATTATTGAGAACGCCGCGCGCGAGCCTGAAATCGCCGATACCGCCGGTTTCCTGAATGCGATTGGTGCGAAAATTACCGGTGCAGGTACCGATAAAATCACCATCGAAGGCGTTAAACGTCTGGGTGGCGGTGTTTACCGCGTGGTTCCTGATCGTATTGAGACCGGGACTTTCCTGGTGGCTGCCGCGATTTCTGGCGGTAAAGTGGTTTGTCGCGATACTCGTCCTGATACGTTGGACGCTGTTCTGGCGAAACTGCGCGAAGCCGGTGCAGACATCGAAGTCGGCGAAGACTGGATCAGTCTCGATATGCATGGCAAACGTGCAAAAGCCGTTACGTTCCGTACTGCTCCGCATCCGGGTTTCCCGACCGATATGCAGGCTCAGTTCAGCTTACTGAATCTGGTGGCTGAAGGTACCGGTGTCATCACTGAGACTATCTTCGAAAACCGCTTCATGCACATCCCTGAGCTTATCCGTATGGGGGCTCACGCTGAGATTGAGGGCAGCACCTTAATTTGTCACGGTGTTGAACAACTTTCTGGCGCGCAGGTTATGGCGACCGATTTACGTGCTTCTGCCAGTTTGGTGCTGGCCGGTTGTATCGCTGAAGGCGTCACCCTCGTTGACCGTATTTATCACATCGACCGTGGCTACGAGCGTATCGAAGATAAACTGCGTTTGCTGGGTGCGAACATTGAGCGCGTGAAAGGCGAATAACCGCCTTGCCGCCCGCCTTATTGGGTGGGCAACGCCATAAAAAAAGCCGGAAGGGGTAACCTTACCGGCTTTTTTTTATGCTCAATTCAGCGATCACCGTGCCTTAATGCGCCGGATATTCCTGAATAGTCACCTGCAGCGCGATCTTCTTACCATTGCGCATGATCTCAACCGGGATCACTGTCCCCGGACGAATTTCAGCCACCTGATCCATGGTTTCAATGGCAGATATCGCCGGTTTACCGTTCACGCTGACAATCACGTCGCTAACCAGCATTCCCGCATTAGCAGCTGGGCCATTAGGTGTCACTTCGTTAACAATAATGCCCTGCATTCTGTCGAGACCGCTGTTTGGCCCGTGCAGAGGTGACGCTTCGCGTCCTCCGATGCCGATATACCCACGAATAACACGGCCATCACGGATCAGCTTGCCCATCACCTTGGTTGCCAGCGCGGTAGGAATGGCGAAACCGATGCCTTCAGGCGTGGCGCCATCGTTGCTTTTATCAAACGACAGGGTATTGATGCCCATCAGTTCACCGAGTGAGTTAACCAGCGCGCCGCCGGAATTCCCCTGATTGATGGAGGCATCGGTTTGCAGGAAATTCTGACGGCCGGAGGGGCTTAAACCAATACGGCCAGTGGCGCTGATAATACCCTGGGTCACGGTTTGCCCGAGGTTGTAAGGGTTACCAATGGCCATCACAATATCGCCGACGTGCGGCACGCGTTTCGCATTGATCGGGATGACGGGCAGGTTGCCGGCATCTATTTTCAGTACTGCTAAATCTGTCAGGCTGTCAGAACCAACCAGTAACGCTTCAAATACGCGGCCATCTTGCAGCGCAACAATGATTTGGTCGGCATTGTTGATCACGTGTTTGTTGGTCAGGATGTAGCCTTTGTCGTTCATGATAACGCCAGATCCCAAGGTGCGGATCTGAAGTTCGCTTTGCGAGCTATCGCCCATATTACGGTTATATACATTCACGACCGCAGGGGCGGCATGACGAACGCCTTCGTTATAACTTACCGGTTGTTCATTGTTTTCACTGAAATTATGTTCAAACAAGGGCTGGGCAATATTTTTGCGCAGCATAGGCACTGCCGCCAATAAAATACCGGCAACAATCAGTCCAATAACAGCGGATCGTAATAACTTAACAAGCATGAGTATCTGGAACAGTGGGGGAAATGTGCTTGAAGAATAGCATGAGTTAATCGGACGCAGCACTGACTACGTCCGATTTTCAGAGGTTTACGGCATTATCAGGTAGATATTTTGTCCCTTACGCTGGACGCTTAATGCAATCAGGTCAGGTTTGGTTTCGAGGATCTTACGGAAGGCGGCCAGATTATCGACCGCTTCACGGTTAACGCCGACGATCACATCGTCTTTCTGCAAACCAATTTGATCGGCCGGTGATCCTTTCTTCACGTCATCAACCCGGATACCTTTGGCTGTTTTCGGATCCAAATCACTGAGTGTGACGCCCAACAGGGCCGGGTTAATCTTGTCGATGCTGGTTTCAACCGTCGGGCTTTTATCCAGCGTGACCTTAACCGTCTGCGGTTTACCATCGCGTAGCAGGCCAATTTCCATGGTCACGCCCGGGCCCGCAGTGCCGACTTTCGCGCGTAATTCAGCGAAGCTGCTTAACGGTTTGCCTTGCAAGGTGATCAACACATCGCCCGGCTTAATTCCGGCTTTGGCGGCGGCGGAGTCAGGCAGCACTTCATTAACAAAAGCACCGCGCTGGCTGTCGAGCTTGAACGCTTTCGCCAGTTCTGGTGTCATTTCGCTGCCACGCACGCCCAGCAAACCGCGTTTCACTTCACCAAACTTGATTAACTGCTCACTCAGGTTTTTCGCCATGTTCACGGGAATGGCAAAACCGATACCGATGCTTCCGCCTTGAGACGAAAGGATGGCGGTGTTGATGCCGATCAGTTCGCCTTTCAGGTTGATCAGCGCGCCACCGGAGTTACCGCGGTTAATTGAAGCATCGGTCTGGATAAAGTTCTCTAAACCTTCGAGGTTTAAACCGCTACGGCCGAGGGCTGAAATAATGCCGGAGGTGGCTGTCTGACCCAATCCGAAGGGATTGCCTACCGCAACCGCAAAGTCACCCACGCGCAGCGTATCGGAGTCTGCCATGGTGATTTGGGTGAGGTTTTTCGCATCAATCAATTGAATCAACGCGATATCGGACTGATCATCTTTCCCGATCAGCTTGGCATCATATTCGCGGCCATCGTTGATCTGGACTTTGATCTTATCGGCATTATTGACCACGTGATTGTTGGTCAGCACATAGCCTTTCGCGGCATCAATAATGACGCCTGACCCCAGCCCTTCGAAAGCTTGTCCGCCTTGATCATCGGCAGGGGCTTGCGGCCCAAAGAAGAATTTAAATTCGGGTGGCACATCCGTGCTCGCCGGCGTCGTGCCTGTCACTTGTACGCTGACGACGGCTGGCAACACTTTTTCCAGCATCGGGGCAAGGCTTGGCAGTGGCTGTCCTTCGACCGCAATGGGAATGCCGGCATTCGCAACAGGAACAGAGGCGAAGGTTAATCCGAGACTAATGGCTAATGCATTCAGTAAAAAAGCTTTTTTCTTCATCAGGATAACTCTCTCGCTGTCTGTTAGAGACTAAAAACGCTAAGCAACGGGGTATTTCGGAAGAGTGACATTTTGTTGGAACGGCGTCACCCAGAGCAGCGCGCCGTTTAGCATTCCGTGACAATGAATATTGTCACGGATAATTTCAGTGGATCATTTGCGCCCAGTACGTTCGCTACGCAGCAGACCGGATGCACCATCAGAATAATCACGCGGCATTTCAACCGGTGCCTGATCGTTATCCGCTTCTGAGCCAGTCAAACGATAATTGAACGGGTTGTCATGTGCTGGCAAGTCCGGCAGCAGGTTGTTGGAGCTTTTCGCCATATGCTGATAAAGCTGACGGTAATCCGTCGCCATATTGTCCAGCAACTCTGCGCTACGGGCAAAGTGCCCCGTCAGTTCCTGACGATACTCTTCCAGCTCGGCTTTGCTTCTCTCCAGCTCGTTTTGCAGCACTTGCTGATCACGTAATTTACGATTGCCAAAGCGCATCGCTACCGCACCAACGGCGATACCGACCACTAATCCAATGAGCGCATACTCCCAGGTCATAATGACTCCTATTTTGACTTCGTTTTTCCGCAGGGCTTTTTCATGCAATGGTTTTAACGTAGATTCTAGCTACGTTTTCGACCTGTATCAGTCCACTATAACCGTTTACCTTGTCTGAGTGGAATCTTAGGCGAACATTCAACGAGGTAAAGCGTTTTCTTCATGCGCAGACGGACGGTAAAAGCGACGAACTGGCGTTAAATTTGCGGTTAACCGCCGTGAAATACTGAAAAATATTTTCTCAGGGACGTTGATCAACATGCAACCCACGACACCATTAACGCTCTATAAGAGCGCATTAGCCGCCGGAGAGTTCCAGGCTGATGACATTCAGCTTCAAGCGGTCACCCAGCTTGAAGCTATTTATCATGCGCTGAACCCGCATGCCGGCGCGAAAACCGTGGAGACGCCGACGCGTTCCAGATTATTCGGAAAATTGTTTGGTAGTAAAAGCAGTGCGAAAACCACAGTGCGACCTGCCCAAGGCTTATATATGTGGGGTGGCGTAGGACGCGGCAAAACCTGGCTGATGGATTTATTTTTCCAGACTCTGCCCGGCGAGCGCAAACTTCGCCTGCATTTTCATCGTTTTATGTTACGTGTTCATGAACAGCTCACGCAGTTACAAGGTAAAGAAGATCCGCTCGAAATCATTGCTGACCGCTTCAAGGCTGAGACCGATGTGCTTTGTTTTGACGAGTTCTTTGTGTCGGATATTACGGATGCGATGTTATTGGCGACGTTATTGCAGGCCCTTTTCGCGCGCGGCATTACGCTCATTGCGACGTCGAACATCCCGCCAGAGAATCTTTATCGCAATGGTTTGCAACGTGCACGATTCCTGCCAGCGATTGATTTAATTAAAGAATACTGCGACGTGATGAATGTCGATGCGGGCATCGACTACCGATTACGGACGCTGACACAGGCCAATTTGTGGCTGATACCGTTACAGCCGCAGACCACGATCGCTATGCAACATATGTTCGACAAACTGGCGGGAAAAGAGACGGAGATCGGTGTTCTGCTGCAGGTGAACCATCGTCCTTTGCAGGCCATTGCCACGGGTGATGGGGTACTGGCGGTGGAGTTTCATACCTTGTGTGAGGAAGCGCGCAGCCAATTGGACTACATTGCGCTTTCGAAAATTTACCACAGCGTCTTGCTACACAATGTGCCGGTGCTGGGAGTGAAAGATGAGAATGCCGCGCGGCGTTTTCTGGCCTTGGTGGATGAGTTCTATGAGCGCCACGTTAAATTAGTGATTTCGGCACAAGTGCCGATGTATGAAATCTATCAGGGAGAGCGGCTGAAGTTCGAATATCAGCGCTGTTTATCGCGATTACAAGAGATGCAAAGCGAAGAGTATTTGACGTTGCCGCACTTGCCCTGAGGCGTGTTTTTTGATGGCAGTGAGGCGGCGGGTGAGTTTATGTTGGAATGCGCAACCTAATAAGGTGAAATCTGGACTTTAGTCAAAAAAGGGTTCGATCTTTGCGGGCGACTTCTCTATAATCCTGCGACCCCACGTTACAACGAAGTTTTTTTCCCGAAACTTCATAGTGCCGGCAATGGCTATTCGAAGGGGTAG
>Ga0105856_1000166_pt1 | contig 35200 bp, 32 predicted proteins | sample OrgsoiDNA_201060_FD_89681 | JGI IMG/M metagenome (GOLD analysis project Ga0105856, IMG submission 89681) | Permafrost soil microbial communities from the Arctic, to analyse light accelerated degradation of dissolved organic matter (DOM) -... | ecosystem: Environmental > Terrestrial > Soil >...
ACTTTAATTACAGGCATGTGCCTCTCACCTCGATAAAATCGGTTTGTTTGCTGGTTTGTACCAGCACATTTCAAAATGGTGCGGAATTTTACTCCAACTTGCGTCGCGTTGTAAAGCATAACGGCAAATTGAAGCTGCGCCTTCCAACCCATCTATTCCAAAAGTGCGCTCGCTTTTGCGTCGGCCGGCGATTATATACCAATCAACCTAAATTGCTCGACATTAATTGGCAAAACCACAGGATTTGCTTCTCAGAAGCAGCGCCGCTGGGGCGTTGTGTGCTAAACTGCGCGCCGCGAGTTAGCGCGTGAATAAGATGGAAAAGGTGATGCGAGTACTGGGTATAGAAACGTCCTGCGATGAAACCGGCATTGCCGTTTACGACAGCGAAACCGGCTTATTAGCCAACCAACTGTATAGTCAGGTAAAACTGCATGCCGATTACGGCGGCGTGGTGCCTGAACTGGCGTCGCGTGACCACGTGCGCAAAACCATTCCTCTGATTCAGGCTGCGTTGAAAGAAGCCGGACTGAGCGCCAAGGATATCGATGGCGTGGCTTATACGGCAGGCCCTGGATTAGTGGGTGCGCTGTTAGTGGGAGCGACCATTGGCCGCTCTTTGGCCTTTGCCTGGAACGTGCCTGCTGTGCCCGTTCACCATATGGAAGGCCATTTATTGGCACCAATGTTGGAAGATAATCCGCCAGATTTCCCGTTTGTTGCACTGTTGGTCTCGGGTGGACATACCCAGTTGATCAGCGTGACGGGCATTGGTAAGTACGAATTGTTGGGCGAATCTATCGATGATGCCGCCGGTGAAGCCTTTGATAAAACGGCGAAATTACTCGGCTTAGATTACCCCGGCGGACCGATGCTGTCGAAAATGGCACAACAAGGTACCGCAGGTCGCTTTACGTTCCCACGCCCGATGACCGATCGTCCCGGGTTAGATTTTAGCTTCTCGGGTCTGAAAACCTTTGCCGCGAATACCGTGCGCGCCAACGACAGCGATCCACAAACCCATGCCGATATTGCCCGCGCGTTCGAAGATGCGGTAGTGGATACGCTGGCCATTAAATGCAAGCGGGCGCTGGAACAAACCGGTTTTAAACGGTTGGTAATGGCCGGTGGCGTCAGTGCCAACCGCACATTGCGTACCAAATTGGCCGAGATGATGCAAAAGCGCGGTGGCGAGGTGTTTTACGCTCGCCCAGAGTTTTGTACCGATAACGGCGCGATGATTGCCTATGCGGGTATGGTGCGGCTGAAAACGAGTGAGAATACTGATTTGAGTATTTCAGTGCGACCTCGGTGGCCGTTGGCCGAGCTTCCGCCAGTCTGAGACGGGACGAGGTAAGGTAAATAAAAAAAACGACCCAATGAGGTCGTTTTTTTATATCTATGGGTTAACGCTATTTTTCGCTTTCGGCTTTTTTTGCCGCTTCCTGCGCGGCTTTTTTGGCGGCGCGTTTCTGTTTCAGCTTGTCCCAGATTTTACCTTCCTGCCAGCGCCACAAGCGCTGAATATTGTCATGGTGACGTAATAAGATCAGGCAAGAGAGCATGGCGACCGGGAAAGTGAACTGGGGTTTGAACCACCAGACATAAAACGGTGCAATCAGGGCGCTAATAATGGCACCCAGCGACGAATAGCCGCTCAATAACACCGTCAGCAGCCACGTCCCTGCCATCAATCCCGTCAGGTCGAAACCGATAGGGGCAATGGCGCCAAACGCTGTGGCAACGCCTTTGCCGCCCTGAAAACGGAAGAACACCGGATAGATATGCCCAACACAGGCCGCAATGGCGGTAAGACCGAGGTACATCGGGGGAATATTAAGCCGGTAGGCCAGCCACACGGGCAACATACCTTTTAAAACGTCGAAAATCAGCACGGTTGCGGCAGCCGCACGGCCGCCAATTCGCAACACGTTGGTGGCACCAGGGTTACCGGAGCCTTGTGTTCGAGGATCAGGTAATCGCGCTACCCGACAGACCAGAATTGCACTGGAAATCGAGCCGCAAAGGTAGGCGAAAATAATCATGCCAAGCGCGGTAGCACTCATAACGCAGTTCCGTCTAATAAGGGTCGTGTTAATCGCAACATCTATGGATAATACGCATTTTCCGCCGGAAGTGGTATCCGGCAGACCCAAAAACAGAGAAACGCGTGATGGATATCGTATTTATTGAGCAACTGAATGTAATCACCACTATTGGCGCTTATGACTGGGAACAGACCATCAAGCAGAAGCTGGTGTTCGATATCGAAATGGCATGGGACAACCGTCAGGCCGCTGCCAGCGACGACGTCAATGACTGCCTGAGCTATGCCGATGTCAGCGAAGCAGTGATTCAGCACGTGTCATCGCAGAACTTTGCCTTGGTTGAACGCGTGGCCGAAGAAGTCGCCACCTTATTGTTGGCGCGGTTTAATTCGCCATGGGTGCGGATCAAAGTGAGCAAACCGGGTGCGGTTGTCGAAGCGACTAACGTCGGGGTGATTATTGAACGTGGTGTGCAAGGTTACAAAAACCTTTAAGCCATATTTGAAACTCTACGCTCGACGATTTGTCATAAAAAAGCGCTAAAAAGAAGGCGTTACTGAGGCGTGTTTTATTTTGGGTGGCATCATAGCGATGGCGCTTTTATCTCTCTGGAAATTGGAATATTAAATGGTCGTTGAAAACCATACATTACTGATCGCAGCAATTTTAGGTGTCGTTGAGGGGTTAACCGAATTTTTACCAGTGTCATCCACCGGGCACATGATTATTGTCGGTAATTTGCTCGGTTTTACCGGCGATACCGCCAAATCCTTTGAAGTGGTGATTCAACTTGGTTCCATCATGGCCGTGGTGGTCATGTTCTGGCGCAGACTGTTTGGCATGATTGGCCTGCATTTTGGCAAACCGATTCACGAAGGCACAGGAACACGCCGATTGAATCTGGGGCATATTGTGCTCGGGATGTTGCCTGCATCCGTTGTGGGCCTGCTTTTTCACACGCAAATTAAAGCCTTGTTTGAGCCGAAAAACGTCATGTATGCGCTGATCGTCGGCGGTATTTGGCTGATCGCCGCCGAATGGCTGAAACCTAAAAAGCCGCGTGCAGAAGGCGTGGATGATATGACCTATCGACAGGCGTTGATGATTGGCGTCTGCCAATGTCTGGCGTTGTGGCCGGGATTTTCGCGCTCGGGTGCGACCATTGGAGGGGGAATGTTATTAGGGGTAAGCCGGTATGCCGCCTCTGAATTCTCTTTCCTGCTGGCGGTGCCGATGATGTTGGGGGCCACCGCATTAGACCTCTACAAGAGCTACAGTTTCCTGAGTCTGGCTGATTTACCGATGTTTGCGACCGGGTTTGTGACGGCGTTTATCGTTGCACTGGTGGCGATCAAAACCTTCCTCGCGGTCATCAAACGCATTTCGTTTGTCCCCTTCGCCATTTATCGCTTCGTGGTTGCTCTGGCGGTTTACATCGTCTTTCTGGCTTAAAACGAAAAAACCGCAGGAGACGTGTCGTCCTGCGGTTTCTTAATGATTGCCTAATAACGTGGTTAAGGTGTCTCGACAGGATCTTGACGCTTTTTCCAGTCAGTAATCGCCTTAATACGGCGCTTCTTCAATTCATCACGAATCGCCATTCCCTGCAATCCTGAGTCCACCACGTCTTTAATCGACACCGTTTGTGCCGCCGCATAGGCTTGGCGCAAATAATCACCTTGTGGATAAGGATTCTGCTCAAAACCGGTACGGCCACGGGCATCGGCTTCACTGGTGAAAATCATCTGCTCCAGTCGCTGCGGTTTACGCCACACATCGATGGTGTCGAACAGTTTGAGGATCGTTTCGGGACGCAGGTTATTGACGGTGTGGATCAGGTCATGGAATTCGGCGACCAGCTTTGCCAGATCCCGAATATGCGTCGGCACTCGCAGCCGTTCGCAGACATTCTCGACCAGTTTCACCCCGGCAGGGCCATGGCCGTGATGATGAGGCCAGTATTCCGGTTTCGTCAGCCCTTTGCCGAGATCATGACACAGTGCCGAGAAGCGAATATCCACCTCAGGCGAGAGCTCTGCCGCCATTTTGAGCGTCATCAGCGTATGAATGCCGGTGTCGATCTCTGGGTGCCATTTCTCGGGTGCAGGCACACCAAACAGCGCATCCACTTCGGGGAAAAGCACCTTCAGCGCGCCGCAATCACGCAGGACCTGAAAGTAAATCTGCGGATCTTGCGTTTGCAACGCTTTCTCGGTTTCTTTCCACACACGTTCCGGCGTGAGGGCTTCGAGCTCGCCACTTTCGGCCATTTGCTGCATCAGTTGTTCAGTTTCAGGTGCAACACGAAAACCTAAATGGGCGAAGCGAGCCGCAAAACGCGCTACGCGCAGGACGCGCAGCGGGTCTTCTCCGAAAGCGTCCGAAACGTGGCGCAACAGACGTTTTTCGATATCTTGCTGACCGTGGTAAGGGTCGAACAGCTCACCCTCGGCGCTTTTGGCGATGGCGTTGAGGGTCAAATCTCGACGCATCAGGTCTTGTTCAAGGGTGACATCGGGCGCGGCATAACAGGTAAAACCGTTATAGCCGCTGCCTGATTTACGCTCGGTACGCGCCAGCGCGTATTCGTCATGGGTTTCAGGGTGTAAAAAGACCGGGAAGTCTTTACCCACCTGCTGATAGCCCTGCGCCAGCATATATTCCGGCGTAGCGCCCACCACCACCCAGTCGTGCTCGGTAACCGGCAGATTTAATAAACTGTCTCGGACTGCGCCGCCGACCAGATAGGTTTTCATGGTGTGTTTTAGCTCATCCAACGGTCATTTTTCTTACGACGCGGCACCAGATGCGGCAGGATCAAACCGAGCAGCAAACCGACACCCGCCACGCCACCACCGTACATAAACCACTGCAGGATAATGGTGCGTTGTTTGTCATCAAGCTGAACATTCACCGCGCTGACTTTCTTCTGCGCGACGATCAGCTGGTTTTTCAGGTCCTGATTTTCTTTCTTCAGGCCGTTAATGATGCCGTCGCTGGACGCCACTTTTTGCTGCATTTCTGCGGTACGCTGATTCCAGCTTGAATCGATATTGGTGAGTTTATCGGTGAGCGTTTTGACTTGTTGCTCGAGGTCAGGAACGCGAGCACGAATACTCGGCACATTGCTCAGTTGGTCCAGTGGGATCCAGGCCGTTTTGCCTTTTGAGTCAACAATTTCGCCGTATTTAGTGCTGTCGTTGACGCTGCGCAAGGTGACTTCATCACCGGCATTCAGTGTGCCTACGATACGATATTGATTACCCGGACCACTGTGGATATAGGTGATCAGATCATCGGAAATGTAGCGCTTTTCATCGGCGTGAGCGCCCCAGGAGATGCTTAAACTAAGCAATGCGAGACCAATTAGGCGGAGTTTCTGCATTATTTCATCGTTTCTTAGTGAATTTATGGAACGCGATGTAGGAACCGACGTTATGAGGGATTGATACTAAGGGCAACAGTTTGACGACGCAACGAATAAACCGGAATGAGAACTATCTTACTATCCCGTTGCATGCGGCTTGCGGCAATACCCTGTGTTAGAATTGCGACTTATCGCTAACTCCTTTTGTCGGCTTGATGACAGCCTTTAGACATTCAGAACCCGGTGCGAAAACACGATGACCGTAGAAATAGAATTAAAATTTATCGCCACTGCTGCGGCGATTGCCGAGTTGCCAGAGCAACTGGCCCAGTTTCCCACGGTGCACAGCGCGCCGCAGAAACTGACTAACATCTATTACGAAACTGCTGATAACTGGATGCGCAGCCATGATATGGGCCTGCGTATTCGCGGTTTCGACGACCAATATGAAATGACTATCAAGACGGCAGGCACCGTGGTGGGCGGCCTGCATCAGCGCCCTGAGTACAATGTTGAGCTGAAAAAGCCCACCTTAAAACTGAGCGCTTTCCCGAAAGAGATCTGGCCGGAAGGCTGTAAAGTGGCGGCGTTACAGAAAGCGCTGTTGCCCCTGTTCTCTACCACATTCACTCGTGAAAAGTGGGTGATCACTTACCAGCAAAGCGAGATCGAACTTGGGCTTGATCAAGGCGAAGTGGTTGCAGGTGAACTATCAGAACCGCTGTCTGAAATTGAGCTTGAACTGAAAAGTGGCAATACGGCAGATTTGCTGGCATTGGCTGCCCTCATCGGTCAAAACGGCGGTCTGCGCCAGGGCGGGTTGAGCAAAGCGGCACGGGGCTACCATTTGGCGAAAGGTAACCCAGAGCGTGAACCTAAGCCACTGCCGGTATTTACTGCCAAGCCGAAAGCTACCGTTGAACAAGCGATGGCAGACTTCTTTGCGCTGGCGCTTGACCACTGGCAGTACCATGAAGAACTTTGGGTACGGGGTGACAAAACCGTGCGTTTGGCTGTGTTACAAGCCGTGGAAGCGGTGCGTCAAACGTTAGTGATTTTTGGTGGTTTGATCCCGCGTAAAGCGTCGACCGACTTGCGCGCCTTGCTGACTGATTTAGTCCCGTTACTGGAGCAGAAGGGGGCAGATGCCCATGCCGTTTGCTACAGCCCAGCCTATTTAAAATGTAAGTTAGCGCTCACATCGTGGCTGGCGACACAGGCATGGAAACCTTTCATTGACGACAAAGCGCAGAAGAAACTCGACGGTTCTTTCAAGCGCTTTGCCGACATCATGCTGGGTCGAACGGCGGCGGAGCTGAAAGAAGCCTTCGGACAACCGTTAGATGAAGACGGTTTCCGTGACCAGCTGGCTCGCCTGAAACGCCACATTATCTCCTTCCACATGTTAGCGGGCGCTTACTCGAAAGAAGAGTACACCCCTTACATCAACGGCTGGCTTGAGCTGCAACTGGCGATTGTGCAACAACAACACGCTTGGGAAGATTCAGCACGTCAGCACGCGGTGATGATGGACGCCTTCTGGCTGAACGGCAAAATCAAATAACGCCCTGCATTTCGGTTTATGGTTGAAGTTTAATTGAACAACTGGCCTGAGTCTGACTCAGGCTTTTTTGCGAAAGGAACCCGATCTCATGTTGCCACTCTCTGTGATTTTACACCGTCAGGCCGACTATTTTGTGCAGCGTTATCAAGAGCATTCAGAGACCTTACCGCCGCTTGATGACACCACGCTGGCCGTGGTCGCTGCCAGCGATTTCATTAGTGAAAATTTACTGGCTTTCCCGCTGTGGTGGCACGAAATCGTGCAACATCCACCGCAGGCAAAAGAGTGGCAACATTATCGTGATTGGTTAAACGAGGCGCTGGCGGATGTCAGCGATGAAGCGGCTTTAATGAAAGCGCTGCGCCTGTTTCGCAAACGTATCTTGACGCGTATCGCGTGGTCGCAAGCGATGCTGACCAGCCAGTGCGAAGAGACGTTGTATCAATTAAGTGAATTGGCTGAAACCCTGATTGTCAGTGCGCGCGGATGGTTATATGACGCCTGCTGTCGCGAATTCGGCACGCCGATGAGCGCAGAGGGCGTGCCGCAGCATCTGCTGATTTTGGGCATGGGCAAGTTGGGCGGTGGCGAGCTGAATTTCTCTTCCGATATTGACCTGATTTTTGCCTACCCAGAAAACGGCAAAACCCAAGGTGGGCGGCGAGAACTGGATAATGCGCAGTTCTTCACACGTTTGGGACAGCGCCTGATTAAAGCCTTAGACCAGCCGACGATTGACGGTTTTGTGTATCGCGTGGACATGCGCTTACGGCCGTTTGGCGACAGCGGCCCGCTGGTGATGAGCTTCTCTGCGCTCGAGGACTATTATCAGGAGCAGGGCCGAGACTGGGAACGCTATGCGATGGTCAAAGCGCGTCTGATGGGCGGCGCCGAGGACAGCAGTAGTCAGGAGTTGCGCAAGATGCTGATGCCATTTGTTTTCCGGCGTTACATCGATTTCAGCGTGATCCAGTCGCTGCGCAACATGAAAGGCATGATTGCGCGCGAAGTTCGCCGTCGCGGACTGAAAGATAATATTAAGCTCGGTGCAGGCGGCATCCGTGAAATCGAATTTATCGCCCAGGTTTTCCAACTGATTCGCGGTGGACGCGAACTCTCATTGCAGCAGCGTTCGTTGCTCCCGACCTTGCAGGCGGTGGAAGAATTGGCATTGTTGCCTGCCGTTCAGGTCGCGCAACTGCGTGAAAGTTATCTGTTCCTGCGTCGTCTGGAAAACTTATTACAGGCCATCGCTGACGAACAAACACAAACGTTACCCGCCGATGAGCTCAATCAAGCACGTCTGGCGTGGGGGATGAATTTCCCTAACTGGCCCACGTTACTGGATACATTGAATGCGCACATGCAGTCGGTTCGTGCGGTATTCGATGATTTGATCGGCGATGACACGCCGGATGAGGATGAAGATCCACAACGGGCGCAGTTCAGTAGTTTGTGGATTGACGCACTGGAAGATGCCGACATTGCGCCACTGGTGCCGCAGCTTGGGGCCGATGCGCAAGGCAAGTTATTACGGCAGATTGCCGATTTTCGGCGTGATGTCGATAAACGTACTATCGGGCCACGCGGTCGTGATCAACTGGATCAACTGATGCCCGACCTGTTAGCACAGGTCTGCGCCTACAAGAATGCTGATATTACGCTGCAACGCCTGACGCTGCTGCTGCTCAATATTGTCACGCGTACCACCTATATCGAACTGCTGGTGGAATATCCGGGCGCACTAAAACAGCTGGTTCGCCTGTGTGCGGCATCGCCGATGGTGGCAAATCAGTTAGCCCGCCACCCGATTTTGCTCGATGAGCTGCTTGACCCGCGCACGTTGTATCAGCCGATTGCCCCCGATGCCTACCGTGACGAACTCAGGCAATACCTGCTGCGCGTTCCTTCCGATGACGAAGAGCAGCAGCTGGAAGCCTTGCGCCAGTTTAAACAAGCGCAACACTTACGCATTGCGGCCGGAGATATTTCGGGGGCATTGCCGGTGATGAAAGTTAGCGATCACCTGACCTACCTGGCCGAGGCGATTCTGGAAGCCGTTATCCAACAGGCTTGGGAACAGATGGTCACTCGCTATGGCGAACCCGAGCATTTACGCAGTCGGGAAGGGCGTGGTTTTGCCGTTGTCGGCTACGGCAAATTAGGCGGGTGGGAACTGGGTTACAGCTCAGATTTGGATCTGGTGTTCTTGCTCGATTGCGCACCGGACGTCATGACCGACGGTGAGCGCAGCATCGATGGTCGTCAGTTCTACCTGCGTCTTGCACAACGGATTATGCACCTGTTCAGCACTCGTACCTCCTCCGGTATTTTGTATGAGGTCGATCCGCGTTTGCGACCTTCTGGCGCGGCGGGCATGTTGGTCAGCACCATTGAGGCGTTTGCCGATTATCAGCAGAATGAAGCCTGGACGTGGGAGCATCAGGCCTTGGTGCGCGCGCGGGTGGTGTATGGCGATCCGCAGTTAACCCAGCAGTTCAACGCGACGCGGCGCGAGATTTTGTGCCGCCAGCGTGACGCCGATGCATTACGCAAAGACGTGCGCGAAATGCGCGAAAAAATGTATGCCCATTTAGGCAGTAAAAAGCGCGATATCTTTGATCTGAAAACGGATCCGGGCGGCATCACCGATATTGAATTTATTGCACAATATCTGGTACTGCGTTACGCGCACGGCGAACCGGGTCTGACCCGTTGGTCCGATAATGTGCGAATTTTCGAGCTGATGGCGCAGTACGACATCATGCCGGAAGAGGAGGCGCAGCGGCTGAAACACGCTTATGTCACGCTTCGCGATGAAATTCATCATCTGGCGTTGCAGGAACATAGTGGCAAAGTGGCTGTCGATAGCTTTACTGCCGAACGCGGGCACATCACGGCGAGCTGGAATCATTGGCTTAGTTAAGCGCCGTGTTTAAGCTTTTTTTCGAGGAATAGTCGCTTGTGGTATCATCCGGCGCACTATTTTTATGTCAGGTTTTACCTGTTTTGGAGTATGAGATGAAAGTGACTCTGCCTGATTTTCAGCGTGCCGGTGTACTGGTCGTGGGCGATGTAATGTTAGACCGCTACTGGTATGGCCCGACTAACCGAATTTCACCGGAAGCCCCGGTGCCGGTGGTGAAAGTCACAACCATTGAGGAGCGCCCGGGCGGTGCTGCCAACGTGGCGATGAACATCGCTTCTCTGGGTGCGGGATCACGTCTGATTGGTCTGACCGGTATCGATGATGCGGCGCTGGCGCTGAATAAGCGTTTAGATGAAGTCAATGTACATTGCGATTTCGTGGCCTTGGCGACTCATCCAACCATCACCAAACTTCGCGTGCTTTCACGCAACCAGCAGTTGATCCGCCTCGACTTTGAAGAAGGTTTTGAAGGCGTGGATCTGCAACCTATGCTGGATAAAATCGAGCAGGCGCTGCCAAAAACCGGTGCGTTAGTGCTTTCCGATTATGCCAAAGGCGCACTGACAGACGTGCAGTCGATGATCCAATTGGCGAAAAAAGCCGGTGTTCCGGTGTTAATCGATCCGAAAGGATCGGACTTTGAACGCTACCGTGGTGCCACATTACTGACGCCTAATTTGTCCGAATTCGAAGCTGTAGTGGGTCGTTGTAAGGATGAAGCTGAGATCGTCGCCCGCGGTATGAAACTGGTTGCCGATTATGAACTCTCTGCCCTGTTGGTAACCCGCTCAGAACATGGCATGACCCTGCTTCAACCGGGCAAAGAACCGGTTCATCTGCCGACGCAGGCGCAGGAAGTGTATGACGTTACCGGCGCGGGCGACACGGTGATTGGCGTGTTGGCGGCGGCACTGGCGGCGGGTAATTCGCTGGAAGAGTCTTGCTTCCTGGCCAATGCGGCGGCGGGCGTGGTGGTCGGTAAACTCGGCACCTCGACCGTCTCTCCTGTTGAACTGGAAGATGCTATCGGCGGACGTTCGGACGTTGGTTTTGGTGTGATGACCGAATCCGCCCTGAAAGAAGCCGTTGCCTTGGCGCGTCAGCGCGGTGAGAAAGTGGTGATGACCAACGGGATCTTCGACATCCTGCATGCGGGTCATGTTTCCTATTTAGCCAATGCGCGCAAGCTGGGCGATCGTCTGATCGTCGCGGTAAACAGCGATGCTTCTACCAAACGCCTGAAGGGCGAAACGCGCCCGGTGAATGCGCTGCAAAACCGTATGTTGGTTTTGGGTGCATTGGGTGCGGTGGACTGGGTTGTGGCTTTTGAAGAAGACACCCCACAGCGTCTGATCGCCGGAATTCTGCCGGATCTGTTGGTCAAAGGCGGTGACTATAAGCCTGAGCAGATCGCCGGAAGTGTCGAAGTATGGGCCAATGGCGGGGAAGTTCGCGTGCTTAACTTTGAAGATGGCTTGTCGACCACGGGCATTATTAATCAGATTAAAGCCCAAGAGTAATGGGCTAGCACCAGCGCAGACAGCTCTAGGTTAAAGATAGAAAAGGCCGGTTCCTGATCAAACAGGAACCGGCCTTTTTCAATTCTGTCAGCGAAAGAGCATGCAGAATTTACGCAGGGTCTTGCGGTTTTTGCTCTGCGGCTAATTTGCCTTCCAGCTCGGTCAGACGCTGCTCGAGCGCAACCAGCTTTTCGCGGGTACGCAGCAGAACCTGAGTCTGTACGTCAAACTCTTCGCGATTGACTAAATCCATGCGGCTAAATTGCGCCTGTAATACCTGACGGATTTTTTTCTCGGCATCTTCACCAAATTCACGAATGCCTTTCGGCATTGACTCGTGAACCTGACGCGCAATTTGTTCAATTTTTTTCGGATCGATCATGGTTTTCCCTTGTCTCGAATAAGCAGCGTTGCCTTAGTGTAATCCGAGATGCGGTTTCTATAAACCTTCCCTATGGCATTATTCGGCAATTCGACACGTTGCCGAGACCTTTTATTGGCGTTATAGTTGAGGTGCTTATTCTCAGGGCGGGGTGCGAGTCCCCACCGGCGGTAAACCACAGTATGTTGTGACGGAACGCATTTCTGTCACAGTGGAAGCCCGCGAGCGCTCAGACTTTCCAGTTTGAGGTCAGCAGATCCGGTGTAATTCCGGGGCCGACGGTTATAGTCCGGATGGGAGAGAGTAACGGTTCAAGCCGGGTAAAAAATGCCCGCTGCGTTATTTTTTCATAATTGTAGTACGGCGATGCCGTGCCACAATTACACTCCTCAAGACGCCCTGATTCTGGTAATCCATGTATTTTATATACAGTTAATGAGGTTATTTTTACCATGAATCAGACTTTACTTTCCGAATTTGGTACGCCAGTTCAACGCGTAGAACGTGCTCTGCAAGCACTGCGCAATGGACGTGGTGTGATGGTACTGGATGACGAAGATCGCGAAAACGAAGGTGATTTAATCTTCGCTGCCGAAAATATGTCCGTTGAACAAATGGCGCTGACTATCCGTCATGGAAGCGGCATTGTTTGTCTCACAATGAACGAAGACAGTCGTAAGAAACTCGACCTGCCGATGATGGTCGAGAACAATTCCAGCGCTTTCCAGACGCCATTCACCGTGACCATAGAAGCGGCCGAAGGCGTGACCACCGGCGTTTCTGCCGCAGACCGCATCACCACGATTCGTACTGCGATTAAAGATGGCGCGAAACCTTCTGATCTGAGCCGCCCGGGACACATCTTCCCGCTGCGCGCACAGGCTGGCGGCGTACTGAGCCGTGGCGGTCATACTGAAGCGTCGATTGATTTGGTTACTTTAGCAGGCCTGAAGCCTTTCGGCGTCTTGTGCGAACTGACCAACGATGACGGCAGTATGGCGCATGCACCCGAAGCGATTGTGTTTGCAAAACAACATGATATGCCGGTGTTAACCATCGAAGACTTGGTGGCATACCGCCAGGCGCAGACTCAGCAAGCCAGCTAATCTCTCGCCAGACAGACTATGATTAAAGACCGCATCACGCGGTCTTTTTTTATGCCTAAAGCATTATTTTAACTATAGAAAGATGAAATTGATCCATAACGCATAAGCCGATAAAAAGAGGCCCGCAGAGGGCAAAAGTACGGCATGAAAAATATTCAAATTTATTGAATAACTTCATCATGGTTATCCGGCTGTAAGCGGCATGGAAAAAGAGTACCGTATTTCCATCATGCAGAAGAAGAGTCACGACTTCTGCCACCTCTTTCATGTAGAGCTAAGGAAAACGTTATGACTTCCCCTCGTATGCCAGCACTGTTTTTAGGCCACGGTAGCCCGATGAACGTGCTTGAAGACAACACCTTTACCCGCGCATGGCAGACGCTGGGCAAGACATTGCCGCGTCCAAAAGCCATTGTGGCGGTGTCTGCTCACTGGTTCACGCGCGGCACGGCGGTGACAGCGATGGAACACCCGCGCACCATCCATGACTTCGGCAGTTTTCCGCAGGCTTTATTTGACCAACGCTATCCGGCGCCGGGTTCACCGGCGTTAGCGAAACAGGTTCAGGAGTTACTCCAGCCCATTGATGTCACCGCAGATACCAGCGAATGGGGTTTTGACCATGGAACCTGGGGCGTGTTGATCAAGGTCTATCCTGACGCGGATATTCCTGTGATCCAACTGAGTATCGACGGGACCAAACCCGCTGAGTATCACTATCAGATCGGTAAAAAACTGGCGTCATTGCGCGATGAGGGAATTATGATCGTTGCCAGTGGCAATGTGGTGCATAACTTGCGTATGGCGAAGTGGGGCGGTGAGGCCGAGCCTTATCCATGGGCGACGGCATTCAATGAATACGTCAAAGAGAACCTGAATTGGCAGGGTGAAGATCAAGACCATCCACTGGTTAACTTCTTGCAGCATGACGGTGCGACGCTTTCTAACCCGTCGGTGGAACACTATTTGCCGCTGCTTTACGTGCTGGGCGCATGGGACGGCGTTGAGCCAATTTCTACCCCCACTGACGGTATTGTGATGAGCTCATTGAGCATGCTGTCAGTACAGGTCGGCTAGTTTTGCTTCTTGTGAAGTCGGCGTAGAGATAAAAAAACGGAGAGTGAAGTGATTCACTTTCCGTTTTTTATAGGGCGATTGGAAATATTACCCAACAATCACATGCGGGTAGAAGCGCGACAAGTCTTGAGTGATCAGTTCTTTGTCTTCGCGCAGACCAATGCCACAGGGCTGATCGTTGACCAGCCAGCTGCCGATCAGCGTATAGCTGTCGCCAAACTTCGGCAGATGATGGAACTGCTGGACGATCATTCCTTCTTCGCCGTAAGGGCCATCAACCCGAGCCACTTCCTGTCCTTTTTCGATGATGCGAATATTGGCACCTTCGCGGGAAAACAGCGGCTTGATCACGTAGTGATCCATTTCGGGATGCTGATCTTCAGCAAAGTACGAAGGCAGCAGGTTGGGGTGATCCGGGAACATTTTCCATAACATCGGCAATAGCGCCTTGTTAGACAGAATCGCTTTCCAGGCCGGTTCCAACCAACGAACGCCGGCGTCTTCCAGTTTTGTCGAGAAGATCTCGCGGAACATAAATTCCCACGGATAGAGCTTGAACAGATTGCTGATCACCTGATCCTGCGGATCGGTAAACTGCCCGCGCTCGCCCAGGCCGATCTCTTCAATAAACAGGAATTCGCTGGCTAATTCGGCTTCCAGCGCGCAGTCCTGCAAATACTGAACCGTCCCGCGATCTTCCTCGGTATCCTGGCAGCAGGCGAAGTGCAGCAGGGAAAAACCATGCTGGTTTTTCAGCTCGCTAAAACGCTCGATCAGTTTTTCCTGCATGCTGTTGAACTGGTCAGCTTCTTGCGGCAATTTGCCCGCCGCGATTTGCTCTTCCAGCCACAACCATTGGAAAAACGCCGCTTCATACAGAGAGGTCGGAGTATCTGCGTTGTTTTCCAGTAACTTTGGCGGGTTCACGCCATCGTAGGCCAGATCCAGCCGTGAATAGAGCGACGGCTGCTGGGTGCGCCATGAATGTCTGACGAATTCCCAACAATGTTTAGGTATCTGGAATTGGGTCATCAACGCGTCGTCGGCGATGACTTTTTCCACGACCTTCAAACACATTTGGTGAATGTCGGCGGTGGCGTCTTCGATCTCTTCAATCTGAGCCAGCGTGAATTCATAGTAGGCATCTTCACACCAGTACGGCTCGCCATACATGGTGTGAAAACTGAAGCCAAATTCCGTGGCCTTTTCGCGCCAGTCTGGGCGCTCGGCTATCGCTAAACGTTTCATGGCAGCCTCTTAGCCGCCCATGCTGCGTGATGGAGAACGCGTGGTCGAGGCCGAGCTACGCTGCATGGTGTTTTGTTTTGCTACGCTTTCGCCAAAGCCGCCACGAGTGACCGTGCTGGTGGTGGCGGGTTTCGGTGCCATCGCGGTTTTAGGCACGGTCATCGTACGACCGCCAGCGGTTGCTGGGCCGTAGCTCTTGCCGCTCGCATCAACAAACTTACCGCCTGCCGGGCTGGCTGCATTTTTGGACGTAAACAGTGGCTGTTGAGCAAAACCAGCGCCGCCACCCATCATACGCCCCATCATGTAACCGGCCATCAGCGGCATCCAGAAACTGCCGCTTTGCTGCGGTTGAGCAGCCATTCCGGCCTGAGCAGGCGTTTGGGTACATTGGCCTTCACCAAACTCTGCCACGCACTCTTCACGACTGGCATATTTAGGTGCCGTTTTCTCTGCTTCTTTTTTTGCCGCGTCATAAGCAGCGGTACATTGCGCGCTGTTTGACGGGTTAGCCTTTGAGCAATCATCGGCATTTTGATACAGCGAGACGGTTTCGTCGGTTTTTTCACACGCAGAAAGCATGAAAACGGCGCTGACCGCCAGTGCGACAGGAGCAATACGATAGCTACGCCACGATTTGCGGAAGGTAGCCAGGTTGATGTTTTGTGTCCGTTTCATCGAATTTATCCCATGTGTAGGGCTTTTTCGCCCTTTCCCAGTAGTGCGTAAGAATAGGGTAAAGACGGTTAATGTTAAAGCAGCGAAGGGCAATTGTTACGAGACTTTACGAAAGGCTGTGACAGAGACAAAAAAAGCGGCCTTTTCAGGCCGCTTATCGCGAAAAAACGGGGTTACCTTCAAAACCAGATTAATTCTGGAAAGGGTTGCCGCTTTTCTTGGTATTTGTGCTGTTGCTGCTGTGCGTGGTGGCCGGGGTGTTGTTGACCACCGGTGAGCTGACTTTTTGAGTCTGCGCACGCTTGGCTGGCGCTGCTGCGTTTTGATTACTGTTATAACCGTCAGCAGAAGCATCCTGTTGTGGATTTTCTGGCGCAACGGCATCGGGGGTCGTTGGGATGGCTTTACCCAATGTGCCGTTCAATGCCAGCAGGTCATTCTCGTTCAACGTCCCCAATGCAGACTTAATATTTAGCTGATTAATCAGGTAAGTATAGCGTGCAGAAGAGAGTTGCTGTTTGGCGTTGTACAGCGTTGTGGTGGCGTCTAAGACGTCAACGATCGTACGCGTACCCACCTGATAACCGGCTTCCATGGCGTCTAAAGAACTTTGCGCAGAAACCACGGCCTGTTTGTAGGCGTTGATGCTGCTGATTGACGCAGAAATATTGTTAAAGGAAGAACGTACGGTCTGAACTACAGAACGGTGTGAACTTTCTAACTGCTCGCTGGCACCGACAAAGTTGTATTGCGCCTGTTTGACCTGAGAAGTCACCGAGCCGCCGCTGTACAGTGGCAGGGAGAAGCTTAGCCCAATTTTGTTCTGGCCTGCATCGGAATCACGCGTACTGGCGGATTCGCCGGTATTTGAGCCATTATACTTGGTGTTGCTGACGCCCGTTGAAGCGGTCAAATCCACCGTCGGCATATGGCCGGTTTGGGCATAACGAATTTGCTCACGTGCTAAATCTTGAGACAGACGTGCAGACAGTAAGCTCAGGTTACGGTTTTCAGCTTCTTTCAGCAGGCTGGCGACCGGCTGCGGGCGCTGCGTGTTGAAGATGTCGATATTTAAAGACGAAAGCTGCGGATAATAAACCCCGGTCACCTGACGCAAAGATTCCAGTGCGTTATCGAGGTTATTACGTGCCGTCACTTCGTTGGCTAATACGGTGTCGTATTGTGAACGGGCGTTTTGTACGTCGGTAATGGCCACCAGACCCACGTTAAAACGTTGGGTGGTCTGATCTAACTGACGATAAATCGCTTGTTTCTGCGCTTCGGTGTAAGACAGAGAATCAATGGCGCTTAACACGTTGAAATAGGCGGTGGCAGAGTTGAGGATCAACGACTGCTGATCAACCTGAAACGCAACGTCCTGAATGCCTGCTGCTTTTTCTTGCAGCGTCAGAGCACGCCATTTCGACATATCAAAAATAGTCTGGGTTAACTGCAGTGACGCACTGGTCTGATTGCTGTTAACGCCGTTCGCATCGCGGTAGCCGTTGGTATAATCATAATCCGCACCCAATCCGAGTTGCGGTAATAAAGGACTGCGTGCTTCGTTAATTTTTTCGAATGCAGCATCACGGTCGGCAGCAGACTTGCGCAGATCCGGGTTACTTTCCCTGGCTTGCTGGTATACCTGCATCAGGTTTTCAGCCTGGCTCATCGCGCTGAAGCCGCCCAGGCTCAGTCCGATTAGAAGGGGGAGCAGTTTCTTCATTTGCATTCCTTGTTGTGCAGCAATGTTGTTATGGTGACGCTGTCAAAATACCAATAGACGCGGATTCTAGCAGAGACTGGCAGAAGGACTGAGTGGCTTTACGTGCCTTCCCAGCCAAATTAGTTTAAATCTACCACAAACATGCCTGATTATTATTAGCGCAATTTCATCAAATTGACCTCAAATAGCGATAATTTGTCTCTATAAGGGAATTAAGGAAACAGCTACATGTCCCCATTTAAGGGTTCACCCGTTAGTTTCGGCAAAGATAGTGTAGAAATTATTGCACGTGAGACACGATACGAAGGTTTTTTTTCGATCATTGCTTATCGTTTTCGCCATCGATTGTTTAGCGGTGAGATGAGTGGCGAAGTGGTACGGGAAGTTTTTGAACGCGGACACGCTGCCGTCTTATTGCCCTATGATCCGCAACGTGATGAAGTGGTGTTGATCGAACAGATTCGTATTCCTGCTATTGATTCCAGTGATACCCCATGGCTTCTCGAGATGGTCGCCGGTATCATTGAGGAAGGCGAAACAGTCGAAGATGTGGCCCGGCGCGAAGCGCTGGAAGAGGCTAATATTGTTGTCGGCCGCTGCAAACCTATGCTGAGCTATCTTGCCAGCCCGGGCGGAACCAGCGAACGCTTGTCGATTATGGTCGGCGAAGTCGATGCGACAACGGCACAGGGAATTCACGGCCTTGCGGCTGAAAACGAGGACATCCGCGTGCATGTGGTAAGCCGTGAGCAGGCTTATCGCTGGGTGGAGCAAGGAGTAATCGATAATGCCGCGTCAGTCATTGCGTTGCAGTGGCTGGCCTTGCACCATGAATCCCTGAAAAAAGAGTGGTTATAACTAATGATTAAGCGCTATACCCCTGATTTCCCAGAAATGATGAGATTGTGCGAAACCAATTTCGCCCAATTGCGCCGTTTAATGCCGCGCAATGACGAAGTCGGCGAAACGGCAACTTATCAGGTGAGTAGCGCCCAGTACCGTTTGACGATCCTTGAGTCTACGCGTTACACCACGCTGGTGGAGATAGAACAGACCGCCCCTGCAGTCAGTTACTGGAGCCTGCCTTCATTAACCGTGCGTCTTTATCATGATGCTATGGTTGCGGAAGTGTGTTCGACCCAGCAGATCTTTCGCTTCAAAGCACGCTATGATTATCCTAATAAAAAGTTGCATCAGCGTGATGAAAAGCATCAAATTAACCAGTTCCTTGCGGACTGGCTGCGTTATTGCCTTGCGCATGGAGCGATGGCCGTTCCGGTTTGTTAGACAGACTTCAAATACAAAGGATACTACTTGGAAAGCCTGTTTACACTGCCTTTGGTTAATGGGGCCAAAGTCAGAATTCTACAAATTACCGATACCCATCTTTTCGCTGGTGAGAAAGAGACGTTGCTGGGGGTGAATACCTTCCGCAGCTATCGCGCAGTGCTGGACGCGATAAAAGCGCAGAACCGCGACGTTGATCTCATCGCTGCTACCGGCGATCTGGCTCAGGATCAATCCCTCGAGGCCTACCAACATTTTGCGCGAGGCATTAATGAATTTGCCGCGCCTTGCGTTTGGTTGCCCGGTAATCACGATTTCCAGCCTGCCATGGTTGATGCGCTGCAAGACGCGGGCATTCATCCGTCAAAACAGCTGCTGCTTGGCGATCACTGGCAGGCGATCCTGCTTGATACCCAAGTGTTTGGCGTACCGCACGGTCATCTTAGCGACTACCAGCTCGAGTGGCTGGAGCGCTGTCTGCAACAATACCCAGACCGTTTTACGCTGATCATGTTGCATCACCATCCGTTGCCGTCAGGCTGTACCTGGCTTGACCAGCACAGTTTGCGCAATGCGCATATGCTGGCGAATGTGTTAACCAATTACCCGAAAGCCAACACGTTATTGTGCGGACATATCCATCAGGAGTTGGATCTCGACTGGTATGGCAAACGCCTTTACGCCACGCCGTCGACCTGCGTCCAGTTCAAACCCGATTGCACCAACTTCACCATTGATACCGCCGCACCGGGTTGGCGTTATCTGGACTTGCACCCAGACGGTCGGGTGGAAACGCAGGTGATGCGCATTGAAAGTAACGAGTTTCGTCCTGACACTGATTCGGACGGCTACGAATGACCACCTTACTTTACCTGCACGGTTTCAACAGTTCTCCGCAATCGGCGAAAGCCACGCTGCTCAAAGCCTGGCTGGCGGTTCACCATCCCCATATTGAGATGGTGGTGCCGCAATTATCTGCATTTCCCGCCGAGGCCGCTGAAGAACTTGAGTCATTGGTGATGCAAAAATCTGGCCGCAAATTGGGCATCGTGGGTTCCTCGCTAGGCGGTTATTATGCGACATGGCTTTCGCAGTGTTTTGCGCTGCCCGCCGTGGTGGTGAATCCTGCTGTACGGCCTTTTGAGCTGCTGATTGACTACCTTGGGCAGAACGAGAACCCCTACACCGGGCTGCAATATGTGCTAGAGTCACGCCACGTTTATGACCTGAAAGTCATGCAGGTTGAACCGCTGGAGTCACCGGATTTACTCTGGTTACTGCAGCAAACGGGTGATGAAATCCTCGATTATCGCCAAGCGGTAGCCTATTACACCGCGTGTCGGCAGACGATCGAACCTGAGGGAAATCATAGTTTTGTCGGCTTCGAACGCTACTTTTCGCCGATAATTGATTTCCTTGGGCTGTCATCAGACTGAGCCGTCAGGGCGAGTGTTCCCCAACGATGCGCTGAACTGCGACACGCCGACGCCCGCACACCCATGTTTTCCAACCTATGAGCCACGAATATTCAACGATGAGCCAATCAACTTATAACGCGGATTCCATAGAGGTCCTCAGCGGTCTTGAGCCGGTGCGCCGCCGTCCCGGGATGTACACCGACACCACACGACCAAACCATCTCGGCCAGGAAGTGATCGACAACAGCGTCGATGAAGCCTTAGCGGGTCACGCTCGCCGTATCGAAGTGATCCTGCATGCGGATCAATCGCTGGAAGTGGTCGATGACGGGCGCGGTATGCCGGTCGATATCCACCCTGAAGAAGGTGTACCCGCGGTTGAACTGATTTTCTGCCGGTTACACGCAGGCGGCAAATTCTCCAACAAAAACTACCAATTCTCTGGCGGCCTGCACGGTGTGGGTATCTCCGTGGTGAATGCCCTGTCGACGCGCGTCGAAGTGGCGGTGAAACGCGGGGGTGAAGTCTATGAAATGGCCTTTGAAAACGGCGATAAAGTCGAAGACTTACACGTTACCGGCACCTGCGGTAAGCGCAACACCGGGACCCGTGTACATTTCTGGCCTGATGTCAGTTTCTTCGATAGCCCGCGCTTCTCCGTTAGCCGCCTCAGCCATCTGCTGAAAGCCAAAGCGGTGCTGTGCCCTGGCGTTGAAATCCTGTTTAAAGACAACGTGAACAATACCGAGCAGCGCTGGTGCTATGAAGACGGCCTGACGGATTACCTGATGGAAGCGGTCAACGGTCTGATCACCCTGCCGGAAAAAGCCTTCGTCGGGGCCTTTGCAGGCGATACCGAAGCGGTAGATTGGGCATTGTTGTGGCTGCCAGAAGGCGGTGAATTGCTGGCTGAAAGCTACGTCAACCTGATCCCCACCATGCAAGGCGGCACCCACGTTAACGGTTTGCGTCAGGGCTTGCTGGATGCCATGCGTGAGTTCTGTGAATTCCGCAATATTCTGCCGCGCGGCGTGAAGCTGTCGGCAGAAGATATTTGGGAGCGCTGCGCCTACGTGCTCTCAGTCAAAATGCAGGATCCGCAATTTGCCGGTCAGACCAAAGAACGTCTCTCTTCGCGCCAGTGTGCAGCCTTCGTTTCTGGCGTGGTGAAAGATGCCTTTAGCCTGTGGTTGAATCAAAACGTTCAGGCGGCAGAACAACTGGCTGAGCTGTGTATTTCCAGCGCCCAGCGCCGTTTACGTGCCGCCAAAAAAGTGGTGCGTAAAAAACTGACCAGCGGCCCTGCCTTGCCGGGCAAACTGGCAGATTGTACTTCGCAAGATTTGAACATGACCGAACTCTTCTTAGTGGAAGGGGACTCGGCAGGCGGCTCAGCCAAACAGGCGCGCGATCGTGAATATCAGGCGATTATGCCGCTCAAAGGAAAGATCCTTAACACGTGGGAAGTGTCATCTGACGAGGTGCTGGCGTCGCAAGAAGTCCATGACATCTCGGTGGCGATCGGCATTGATCCCGACAGCGAAGACTTGAGCCAATTGCGTTATGGCAAAGTGTGTATCCTCGCGGATGCGGACTCCGATGGTTTGCACATCGCGACACTGCTTTGCGCGCTGTTTGTGCGTCATTTCCGCTCCTTGGTGCGTGGTGGCCACGTGTATGTGGCGATGCCGCCGTTATACCGTATCGACTTGGGCAAAGAAGTGTTTTATGCCCTCGATGAACAAGAGAAAGAAGGCGTTCTGGATCAGCTAAAACGCAAGAAGGGTAAACCGAACGTTCAGCGCTTTAAAGGGCTGGGCGAGATGAACCCGTTGCAATTGCGTGAAACCACGCTGGATCCCAACACCCGTCGTTTGGTGCAGTTGACCATCGAAGAAGAAAATATCGACCAGACGTTGCGCATGATGGACATGCTGCTGGCGAAGAAGCGTTCGGAAGACCGTCGTAACTGGCTACAAGAAAAAGGTGATACGGTCGAGCTGGACATTTAGCGTTGTAACGTAAAATGAAAACAAGGAAAGTTAATGCCATTACCTAAAAAAGGCGACCTAATCTATGGTTTGAACACAGACTTCGCCCGGCAGCGTTATATCAGTAGCGCGAAGGGATTCAAGAGAGGGATCACGGCAGATAGGTTTAAAGTGGTCCAGTATGACCAAAACTGTCGGCTTGTGGATCAAACCTCGCTTGAGAATTTTATGTCCTCACACCTCAAGTACCATTCAGCATTGAATGGGGAGCGCAATAATGAAAATCTGCGCAGGAAATGTAAGGCTATTATTGAATGGGCTGTGTTCAAAGGAAGAAATATTCATTTTGTGCTCGATGAGTTAGACCTGACTGCCGTGGCGAATAAATCGTATCGGGGTGCTAATTCTGATCAAAATACCGTTCCCAAGAATCGTTCAATCACCGGCTCGGAATTGCGCCATATTTATCGGAACTGGGCAAGATTCAAGAATCATGTTCATTTTTGGTTCGAGCAGCAGCAGATCCCCGCGCCCTGGGAACAGGATGTCGCCATGGATTCGGTGATAAAGGTGGGGGGGAAGTTGCAATTGAGCAAGATAATCCATAGTAAAGCGATTTGGAATGTCTATAACGTCTCTGTGGGCTTAAAGAGAATGGCATAATGCCTTTTCACTTCAGTTCATACTGAAGGTTTAAGAGTCGCGAACAAATAAACACGCCGGTTGCTTCGCAGCGCCGGCGTTTTTCGTTGGATCAACAAGGCATTTTTTGCCGTTTAATTCTGCATTATGTGGTCTCTTTCTATTTGACCTACCTGTAGGTCAAATTGTATATTCAAAGACGACGATTGCTACCCTAATGTATTCCCACCTTGGTTTACCTGTGATCTGGAGATAAGAAATGCCGTTTGTTACCTTTACCGTCAGGCGTGGCCTCAGCGCCAGCGAAAAATTGGGTTTATCAGAGGTGATGCTAGAAGCGCAGGTGGCTGCGGGTTACCCTCGCGATGATCTCTTTCATCGATTTTATGAGGTTGGAGACGATGATCTTCTGGCCGATCCCCATTTTCCTGCTTACTCCGCGGCGCGATCAGATCGGTTCATGATCGTGGAGGTCATTATCTCTAAAGGTAAGCCGGTAGGAACGGCACAAACTATCGCTGACAAAGCGGTCAGACTTTTCGCCGAACGCTACCAGCTTGCGTCTCAGGATATTTTATTTATCTTCAACGAAGTTGAGCCAAGTTTCCCGCGCTTCCCTGTCGAGTCCAATGTTGTTGGGGTTTCCCCTCATGCCTAAGCCTTCAAAGCGCGATCAATTGGTGGGAGCAGCAAAAGAGTTGCTGTGGGAAGTCGGTTTTGAAGCGATGTCCCCACGCAGCATACAGGAAAGAAGTGCGGCAAGACCGGGCAGCCTCTATCACCACTTTCCGTCGAAGTTAGCGATCGCGCAGGAAGCGTTACAAGAAGCTTCGCAAGAAGAGATCCTGCGCCTCAATGATATTTTTGCAGCAGACATCCCGCCGTTGGATGCTCTCCGCCATTATTTGCTTCTCAAGCGCAATGCGTTTCAGGGGTGTCGGCTTGGGCGTTTAGTGCATGAAGCCTCCATCGAGCAGGAAGCGTTGCGACTGCCTGTGATGGCTTACTTTGAAGCGGTGCGTGCGCATATTTCCCGAAGTCTGGATCAGGCTAAGTCAGAAGGGACACTGAACGCGGATTTGGATCCCAAGACGCTGGCTGTCTCCCTGACTGCGTTAATACAGGGGGGTTACGTTCTGGCTCGTACCTTTCAGGATGAGGCCTTGATGCAGCAAGCTGCCGAGGGCGCATTAGCATTAATCACTGAGGCCTCACGAACGCGCTAGCACGGTTATTCAACATCCATAAAAAAGCCGAAGACTTCAGGGTCTCCGGCTTTTTTTATCACCTCACGCTTTAGCGAATCAGGCTTTTTCAATAATGTTGATCACGACATCGCGAACGTCATCTTTGATGTTTGCGCGGTGTTTATCCATGTGTGCCGCCTGCTGGTGCGCTTCAAGGTGCGCCAGACTTTCCCAGTCTTCCAGCATGAAAATGGAGTCCGGTGCGCTTTTACGCCATGGGATCTGGCCATTGAAATCAATGAATGGATCATAGCGGTGACAACCCTCTTCAGCGAGGACGCTTGGCAGCAGCGCGTTGATCTTTTCCAGTACCGCATCGCGGCGGCCCGGTTTCACGATGATTTCAGCAATAACAGTGATCATAAAAACCTCTTGCTTGAAGCCTGCGCGGCAGGCTTCTGAATGAATCTGTAAACTTATGCCTGACCGAACACGTATTCAAGGTGTGCGCGATAATTAGCAAAATAACCGTCAATATCCGGCTGCTTAATCACGTCATTACACATAAAGGTCGGCAACGCATCCATGCCAAGGAACTGGTTGGCTTTATGCTGGGCCAGATAAACACCATCAACGCCGACACCGTGGAAGAACTGTTCCTTATCTTCGAAGGCTTCCAGCGGGGCATTCCAGGTGACGGAAAGCATGTAGCTTTTGCCCTGCAACAGGCCGCCTGAGCCGTATTTCTGTGAGGCGTCTGAACGGGTACGGCCATCGCTGGCATACAGCTTACCGTGGCCTTCGGTGAACACTTCATCAACGTATTTTTTCAGCGTCCACGGCATACCCATCCACCAGCCCGGCTGCTGATAAATCACGGTATCCGCCCACAGGTAGCTTTCAATTTCCGTGGCGACGTCGTAACCGTCTTCGAGAGTGGTCACGCGCACGCTGTGGCCTGCGTCACGCAGGAATGTGTCGGCGATGTCCGTCAGGCTGATGTTCAGCGCGCCTTTTGAGTGGGCGAAAGTTTTGCCTGCATTAATAATCAGAATATTGCTCATGGGTGATGCCTCGTTGGTAAACTGTTACCCAGCAGTTTACTGAACTCTTTCACTGAGAAAAATGTGCGCCAGCGCACAAGACTATGGACTAAAATGCAATAAAGCAGAGGCGAAGGTCGCGTTATTGTCATTTGATGCCTGTTGCGCGGCCAAACTTAGGCAGCCTGACATTATTCTGGGTTTGATCATTGACCACTGAATCACAGCGACTGTGACAGTCATGCATCTGATCATGTACTATCGCGAACATTATTGCCTCGCAACGCCACCGCGAGTGCGAGCCCTTAAGTTCGAAAATCATCGAGCACGGTTTTGAGGATGAAATATCAATGAGCGAAATAACTCATGACGGTACAGAGCGCTTAGCACTGCACACGTTTACTGAGAACGCCTATCTCAACTACTCCATGTACGTCATCATGGACCGCGCGCTGCCGTTTATCGGTGACGGCCTGAAGCCGGTACAACGCCGTATTATTTACGCGATGTCCGAACTGGGTTTGAGCAACAACGCTAAATTCAAAAAATCGGCGCGTACGGTCGGTGATGTGCTGGGTAAATACCATCCTCACGGTGACAGCGCTTGCTATGAAGCGATGGTGTTGATGGCGCAGCCGTTCTCCTACCGCTATCCGCTGGTGGATGGGCAGGGGAACTGGGGTGCGCCGGATGACCCGAAATCCTTCGCCGCCATGCGTTACACCGAATCGCGTCTGTCAAAATACGCTGATGTGTTGCTGCGTGAATTAGGTCAGGGGACGGTGAATTACGTGCCGAACTTCGACGGCACGATGCAAGAACCTAAAACCTTGCCTGCGCGTTTACCGAATATTCTGCTCAATGGCACCACCGGCATCGCGGTTGGTATGGCGACGGACATTCCGCCACACAACATTCGTGAAGTGGCCGCCGCCGCCGTGGCATTGCTCGAAAAACCTGGCAGCTCGCTGGAAGATTTACTGGAATTCGTGCAGGGGCCAGACTTCCCAACCGAAGCCGAAATCATCACGCCGCGCAATGAAATCCGTAAAATTTACGAGTCTGGCAAAGGCTCGGTGCGTATGCGCGCCGTGTGGAATAAAGAAGACGGCAGTGCGGTGATCACCGCGTTGCCGCATCAGGTGTCTGGCGCGAAAGTGCTCGAGCAGATCGCCAACCAAATGCGCAATAAAAAGCTGCCGATGGTGGAAGACCTGCGTGACGAATCTGACCACGAAAACCCGACGCGTCTGGTGATCGTGCCGCGTTCGAACCGTGTGGATCTCGATCAGGTAATGAACCACCTGTTCGCCACCACTGATTTGGAACGCAGCTACCGCATTAACATGAACATGATCGGTCTCGACAACCGTCCGTCGGTTAAAGGGCTGCTTGAGATTTTGACCGAGTGGCTGACTTATCGCCGTGAAACAGTACGTCGCCGCCTCGACTTCCGTCTCGATAAAGTACTGAAGCGCTTGCATATTCTCGACGGTTTATTGACTGCCTTCCTGAATATCGACGAAGTCATTCATATCATTCGTACTGAAGATGAGCCAAAACCGGTTCTGATGGCGCGATTTGAGCTGAGTGAAACCCAAGCCGAAGCGATCCTCGAGTTGAAATTACGCCATTTGGCAAAACTCGAAGAAGTGAAGATCCGCGGCGAGCAGGATGAACTGGCGAAAGAACGCGACCAGCTGCAAGCCCTATTGGCGTCAGAGCGCAAGCTAAGCACTTTGATCCGTAAAGAAATCCAGGCCGATGCTGAAGCCTATGGCGACGAGCGCCGCTCACCGATCACCGAGCGCGAAGAAGCCAAAGCCATGAGCGAGCATGACTTTGTGCCGTCAGAACCGGTTACCATCGTTCTGTCGCAAATGGGGTGGGTACGTAGCGCCAAAGGTCACGACATCGACGCCACGGGGCTAAGTTACAAAGCCGGTGACAGCTTCCGCGCTGCCGCTAAAGGCAAAAGTAACCAGCCGGTGGTGTTTATTGACTCCACCGGACGCAGCTATGCGCTCGACCCGACCACCTTGCCGTCGGCACGCGGGCAGGGCGAACCGTTAACCGGTAAGCTGACGCCGCCACCGGGCGCGACTATCGAGCAGGTGCTGATGGCGCCTGATGATCAAAAACTGCTGATGGCGTCGGATGCAGGTTACGGCTTCGTGTGTACTTTCAACGATTTAGTGGCGCGTAACCGTGCGGGTAAAACGATGATCACCTTGCCGGACAACGCCAAAGCGCTGCCGCCAATCGAATTGCACGGTGAAGACAACATGCTGCTGTCGATCACCGCTGCGGGCCGGATGCTGTTATTCCCAGTGTCAGACCTGCCGCAATTATCGAAGGGGAAAGGTAACAAAATTGTTTCAATTCCTTCCGCACAGGCCGCTTCCGGTGAAGATAAACTGGTCTGGCTGCTGGTACTGGCACCGCAGACATCGCTCACCTTGTATGTCGGTAAGCGTAAGCTGACACTGCGCCCGGAAGAGTTGCAGAAATTCCGCGCCGAACGTGGCCGTAAAGGAACCCTGTTGCCGCGTGGCTTGCAGCGTATTGACCGCGTAGAAGTCGATTCACCGCTGCGTAAATCGGCAGGCAATAGCGAAGAGTAATTCGCTTGCGCCATTGATCAATGCCGAAAGATTCAGGGCACGTGAGTGCCCTGAATGCTTTGTAAAACTCAGCAATGGTCGAGCCGTTACCTAGCGCAAAAATTTTACAAATGGATCAACAAAACCGTTGTGTCGTGCTGGCTGAGGCCTGAGAATAGCGCGGCGTGGAGGGATTCCAGCCGTGAAGCGTCTTATCGGCTCCGGCTGTATGCTTAAGAGGATGTTATGTTATTTATTTTGCGCCTGATCATCGTCGTTATTTATTCGATTCTGCTGTCATTTTTGGGGTGTATTTATTGCCTGTTCAGCCCGCGAAATCCAAAACACGTGGCGACCTTTGGTCATATGTTTGGGCGTCTGGCGCCCGTGCTCGGGATCACCGTTGAAAAACGTATTCCCGCACAAGCGGCGCATAACGGGAAATGCATCTATATCGCTAACCACCAAAATAACTTTGACATGGTAACGGTGTCATCGGTGGTTCAGCCGCGTACCGTGACCGTGGGCAAAAAAAGTCTGGTGTGGATCCCATTCTTTGGTCAGCTCTACTGGCTGACCGGTAACTTGTTGATTGACCGCGATAACCGCGCCAAAGCGCACGGCACGATTTCGCAGGTGGTGGATCACATCAACAAGAAAGACATATCGATTTGGATGTTCCCGGAAGGGACGCGTAGCCGCGGCCGCGGCCTGATGCCGTTCAAAACCGGTGCTTTCCACGCCGCGATTTCTGCCGGTGTGCCGATCGTGCCGATTTGCGTTTCCAACACCAGTAACAAATTCAAATTAAACCGCTGGTCAAACGGTCTGGTGATTATCGAGATGCTGCCGCCTATCGATACCTCACAGTATGGCAAAGAGCGTCTGCGCGAATTGTCCAACCATTGCCATCAAATCATGGCGGATAAAATCGCTGAGCTTGACGCCGAAGTGGCGCAGCGCGAAGCCGCGGCAAAAGCCAAAAAATAATCGTCCTTTTTTGCCTGCCGCCAATGAAGGTAGCAGGCGATTCACACAGCTTTGATTCTGTTTTCATGGAGAAAATATGTCACTCAGTCGTCGCTCATTTCTGCAAGCATCCGGTCTGGCGTTGGCCGTGGGCGGATTGCCTCTGAGAGCACAAGCGAGTGGATCGCAGCCTGCATTGCCCGTTCCGCCACTGATTGAATCCCGCCGTGGTCAGCCGCTGTTTTTAACCATGCAATCTGCGCATTGGTCGTTCCTTGGCGGCAGTAAAGCACCGGTGTGGGGATTTAATGGCATGTACCTTGGGCCAACGGTGCGGGTTTACAGCGGCGACGATGTAAAACTGATCTACAGCAACCGCTTATCTGAACCGGTCTCCATGACCGTCAGCGGTTTGCAGGTTCCGGGCACCTTAGTGGGTGGTGCGGCGCGCATGATTTCGCCGGGCGTCGACTGGTCGCCCGTTCTGCCGATTCGCCAGCCGGCAGCAACCGGCTGGTATCACGCCAATACGCCTAATCGCATGGGCCCGCATATCTACAACGGACTCGCGGGCATGTGGCTGATTGAGGATGAGATCAGCAAAAACCTGCCGTTGCCTAATCACTACGGCGTGGATGACTTCCCGATCATTATTCAGGACAAACGCCTCGATAACTTCGGCGTACCGCAGTACGACACGCCCGCGTCTGGCGGTTTCTTTGGTGACACCATGTTAGTCAACGGCGTGCAGAGTCCGTTTGTCGAAGTGTCGCGCGGCTGGGTTCGCTTGCGCTTACTTAACGCCTCCAATGCCCGTCGTTATCAATTGAGCATGACCGACAACCGACCTTTCCACGTGGTCGGTTCTGATCTCGGTTTCCTGCCCGCGCCCGTCACCGTTCAGCGTTTATCGCTGGCACCGGGTGAACGGCGTGAAGTGCTGATCGACATGTCTCAAGGGGACGAAGTGTCGATCACCGCCGGTGATGCGGCCAGCATCATGGACCGCATTCGCGGTCTGTTTGAGCCGTCGAGCATTTTGGTCTCTACGCTGGTCTTGACGTTAAAACCGACCGGTTTGCTGCCGTTAGTTACCGACAATCTGCCGATGCGATTGCTCGCCGATCAAATCCTCGGCGGCAGCGTGGCGCGTACCCGTGAATTCCGTCTCGGCGACAGTCAGCCCGGCATCAACGGATCAATCTGGGACGTTAACCGCATCGACACCACCGCGCAGCAAGGCTCATGGGAGCGCTGGAATGTGCATGCCGATATGCCGCAGCCTTTCCATGTTCAGGGAGTATCTTTCCTGGTGAAAAGCGTCAACGGTGCCGCACCGCTGGTGGAAGATGCCGGATTCAAAGATACCGTTTGGGTTGATGGCGACGTCGAATTGCTGGTCTATTTCAACCAGCCGTCGTTTGAGCATTTCCCGTTCCTTTACTACAGCGGCGCGCTGGAAATGGCGGATCGCGGTTCGACCGGACAAATGCTGGTCACGCCGTCGATGTAATGGCGAAAACCATAAAAAAACCCGCCAAGAGGCGGGTTTTTGCTTTGGGACAGGCAATCCAATCCATCGCGTGATGGCCTGTTCTTAGGATTTACCCATTAAACTCATCAGGGTTAGGCCCTAAACGTTTATTGGCGTCCAGTTTCGCCACTTCCGCCAGCTCTTCGCGCTCCAGTTTGAAATCAAACACGTTGAAGTTTTCATGGATGCGTTTTGTTGTGACCGATTTAGGAATAACAATCAGGCCGCTATCCAGATGCCAGCGGATCACAATCTGCGCAGGCGTTTTCTCATACTTCTCCGCCAATTTTTGAATCAATGGCTGGTCGAAAACGCCTTCGCCGCCTTGTGCCAGCGGGCTCCAGGATTCGGTCGCAATATTATGCGTGGCATTCCATGCATGAAGCTGGCGCTGTTGTAACAGCGGGTGCAGCTCGATCTGGTTCACCACCGGGAACACACCGGTTTCATCTTTGAGTTTTTGCAGATGGGGAATATTGAAATTACAGACGCCGACGCTTTTCGCCAGACCCTGTTCTTTCAGTTTCAGCACCTGTTTCCATGCTTCAACATAATTATCCGCCGCCGGGGTTGGCCAGTGAATTAAATACAGGTCAACGTAGTCCAGACGCAATTTCTTCAGGCTGGTTTCCAGTGCTGCCTGCGCATTGAGCTGATCGCTATTCCACAGTTTGGTGGTGATAAACAACTCTTCACGAGGCACGGTAATGCCGCTCAGCGCTTCGCCCACGCCTTCCTCGTTCTGGTAAATGGCGGCAGTATCAATGTGGCGATAACCGCCGTTGATTGCCTCGCTAACGGCATGGCTGGCTTCTTGATTACTTGCCTTCCATACGCCAAGCCCGAGCTGAGGCATCATGTTGCCGTCGTGTAGTTTGATCTTGGGTTGCGTTGCCATGAGTTTCTCCTATACGTGTTTAGGTCGTAATAACACGGTGTCGAATGGAATGTTGAGCAAGCGTGGCTATCGAGTATCCCCCGATAACGCACCCCCACAGAGTGATTCATTACATACAGCCTAGCAGCTAACCTCGGTTATGCAGGTTTATGAACGAGGATAAACAGCGATAGCAAAGCCTCTCTCACCCTGCAAATACCAATGAAATCAATAATAACAAGGGCAATAATATGCATTGCAATAACATCCACGATAACAATAATGCGCCAAAAAAATGATGCTCATTTCTGCCTAAGATTTGCCTGTTTCTGCTTGTCGCTGTAGGAAAGGGCCAGTTCGTGGCAGAATCAGTCTCAGAAAATTGAGAGGGGAGAAATGCAGAATGGAACATGTTGAGCGTCTTTGCGCAGACCTTGCCGCGCAGGTTGCGCGGTTGAGCAGCGATAAGTTACTCAACCATTCGGGCGTGCCACAGGTGACGCTGATGTACACCAAACAGCATCATCCGCGTACGCCTGTGCTGTATAACCCAGGGTTAGTGATCTTGTTTCAGGGCAAGAAAATCGGTTATTTGGGCAAGCGCACTTTCTCTTATGACCCGAAAAACTACCTGATGCTCACCGTGCCGCTGCCGTTCGAATGTGAGACCTTTGCCTCGGCGGAACAGCCGATGGCGGGGATCCAAATCAGTATCAATACCGTGATGTTGCAGGATTTACTGATGGACATGGAAGAGGCGGGCTTCACCGGTCAGAAGGACCAATCGTCGGGCATCAGCTCCGGCGTATTGGATGAAGACATTCTGTGCGCCGCTGAACGCCTGCTCGACGTGATGGAACATCCCTTGCGCGCCAAAGTGCTCGGGCCGCAGATCATCCGCGAGATCTTATTTCGCGTGCTCATCAGCGACAACGGCGGCGCGCTGCAGGCGCTGGTCAATCGCCACACCCATTTCGGCCAAATTGCCAAGGCGTTGCGCCGCATCGAAAGCCAGTATGCCGATAACCTGAGCGTCGAAGTGCTGGCGAGTGAAGTGAACATGAGCGTGTCGGCGTTTCACCATAACTTCAAAGCCGTCACCAGCACCTCACCACTGCAATACCTGAAAACCTATCGGTTGCACAAAGCACGAATGATGATGATGTACGACGGTCTGAAGGCCAGCGCGGCGGCCTTGCGGGTGGGGTATGAAAGTGCGTCGCAGTTCAGCCGGGAGTTTAAACGCTATTTCGGCGTGACGCCGAGTGATGAAATGGCGCGGGCGCGAGAAGGCTATGCACTGACGCTGGTCGAGACGATGATTAAGTAAGGCGCAAAAGAAACCCGCGATTAGCGGGTTTGGTTTTTTATGGCGTTGGCGGAATCGGTTAACCGGCATTTGCGTTTCTTCCACACCACCAATAAGCCGCCCACCAGACCAATCACCAATAACAACAGGGGCAAAATCATCAGCCCCGCCATCACCTGATCTTCGTGACGTTTCACCAGAGGAATTTGGCTCAGGGCATACCCTAACGACAGCAGCGCGCCGACCCAGATCACCGCACTTAGCCAGTTAAATAACTGAAAACGGGCATTATTCAGGCCGGAAATTCCCGCCATCGTCGGCAGCAGAGTGCGCACAAACGCCAGAAAACGACCGGCTAATAACGCCACCAATCCATGCTGAATAAACATCTGATGCGCGCGTTGATGATAATGCGCGGGCAGTTGTAATAGCCAACTGCGCACCATCCTGGTATGGCCTAGCCAGCGTCCTTGCAGATAACTAAGCCAGCAACCGAGACTGGCTGCGACCACCAGAATAATCAGCGTGGGAACAAAGCCCATCACGCCGCGGGCAACCAGTGCGCCGGCCAGCAGCAGCAGGCTGTCACCGGGCAAGAAGGACGCAGGAAGCAGACCATTTTCGAGGAACAGCGTTATAAACAACACGGCATACACCACCCAAAGAACCTTGGGATCAGCGAGAACGCTAAAGTCGTGCTGCCAAAGCGCATGAAGAATATCGGTAAGTACTGCCATAGTCTGTCCTGTCAGGGTGCTATAAAAACGGCTACTTGTTCAGTGTAACGTAGATACCCTCAACAAGGGTTGATCTGAAACCATCGAACACCGGCAGGAATATTCGTTTTTGTTATGAGTGGCGATCTAATTATTCCCTAAATCATTATTTCAGGCTGACGAATTATTTGCACTAATTAGACGAAATATCGACAAAGACCGCGCAAAACTGCGCGGTCCATCGCAATCCTTACTGGCTGACCGCCAGACGGCGGAATCCGACTTCCAGATCCTCAATCAGATCGTCAACATCTTCCAGACCGATATGCAGGCGAACCAGCGTGCCGGTGAAATCGACGGTTTCCGCCGGGCGAATGGCCTGAATCTCTTCGGACTGGTTTGCCAGAATCAATGACTCATAGCCGCCCCACGAATACGCCATGCTGAAATGCGCGAAGTGATCGAGATAATCCGCCATTTGTTGGTCGGTCAGGCGCTGCTTGAGAATGAAGGAGAACAGGCCGCAACTGCCGGTAAAATCCCGTTTCCAGAATTCGTGGCCTTTGCTGTCGGGCAGAGCAGGGTGATTGACCACCGCGACTTCCGGGCGTTCCTTCAACCACTTGGCGACGCGCAGGCCATTTTCATCGTGCTGACGCAAACGCAGGGCCAGCGTGCGCAGGCCGCGGCTGGCGACATACGCGGTGTCGGCGTCGACCATTTGGCCCATCAGATAGGAGTGTTCGCGTAACTGCTCCCAGCAGCGTTCATTGGACACTGCGGTGCCTATCATCGCGTCAGAATGGCCGATGATGTATTTGGTACCGGCCTGAATCGAGATATCGATGTCAAAATCCAGCGCCTTGAACAACAGACCCGCCGCCCAGGTGTTATCGATCATAATGACGATATCCGGTGAAACCGCGCGAACCGCCCGCACCATCGCCGGAAGATCGGGCATCTCCATGGTGATCGAGCCGGGCGCTTCGAGCAGGACGACTTTGGTATTGGGTTGGACTAAGGCGCCCAGACCTTCGCCAATAGAAGCGGGGAAATAGGTGGTGTTGACGCCGAGTTTGCGTAGCACTTTTTCGGCGAAATCTTGCGTGGGTTCATAGGCCGATCCTGCAACCAGAATGTGGTCACCGGTGGCGACAAACGACAGAATCGCGTTGCTGACGGCGGCGGCACCACAAGGGTAAAGCACACAACCGGCTCCGCCTTCTAATTCCACCATCGCTTGCTGGAAAGAGAAATGTGTCAGAGTGCCGCGGCGGCCATAAAACAGTTCACCGTTGGCGCGATTTTTGGTGGCGTATTTCTTCTCTTCCACCGTGTTAAATACCAGTGAAGAAGCGCGCTGGATCACCGAGTTTACCGAGCCCAGCGTGTACTTTTTGTCGCGTCCTGCACTGACGAGCGTCGTATCAATTTTTTTTGAAGACATGATGCGTGTTCACCCTGTTAATCATGTTGTCCCGCGCCTTGCAGCACGGGTTTTTTTCTTAACTTAACATGATGATTCGGGCGGATCAGGTTTTGCCTGCATGGATGAGAAAATTTCAGTCTGCCCGCCGCTTCCGTTAACCGGTGTAGACCCCAAACAGTTTCGGTAAGGTCAAAGAGATGGCCGGAACGTAGGTGATAAGCATCAGCACGCCGAACAGCACCAGATAGAACGGCAACATGGCTTTGACCACTTTTTCAATGCTCTGTTTACTCACGGCGCTGGCGACAAACAGCACGGATCCCACCGGCGGGGTGATAAGACCGATCCCGAGATTCACCAACATGATCATGCCGAAATGCACCGGATCAATGCCGAGCGAGTTGATCACCGGCAACAGCACCGGGGTGAGGATCAAAATGATCGGTGCCATGTCCATCAGGGTGCCAATCAGCAGCAGCATGATGTTGATCCACATCAGAATGACGTATTTGTTATCGGAGATGCTGGTGAAGAATTCGGTGATGCGCAT
>Ga0105856_1000167_pt1 | contig 35089 bp, 33 predicted proteins | sample OrgsoiDNA_201060_FD_89681 | JGI IMG/M metagenome (GOLD analysis project Ga0105856, IMG submission 89681) | Permafrost soil microbial communities from the Arctic, to analyse light accelerated degradation of dissolved organic matter (DOM) -... | ecosystem: Environmental > Terrestrial > Soil >...
CAGAAGACCCATCGCCCGCCAGCGGCTATGACCGCATCGACCTTCGCTCGCTCGCGCTGCAAGACCTCGTCGCTGCGGGAGCGCTCGGAATACTGGCAGAGGCGAAGTCGATGCTCGACTGGCACCGCCGCCACTCCTTCTGCGCAAACTGCGGCTCCGCAAGCCGCGTCACGACGGCCGGCTGGCAACGCGTCTGCGATGCTTGCGGCGCGCGCCATTTCCCGCGGGTGGATCCAGTCGTGATCATGCTGGTGATAGACGGCGAACGGTGTCTGCTCGGACGCCAGCGCCATTTCGCGCCTGGAATGTACTCGGCGCTTGCTGGTTTCGTTGAACCGGGCGAGACAGCGGAAGACGCCGTGCGTCGCGAAGTGATGGAGGAGGCTCGCGTGAAGTGTGCACAGGCTGTCTACTTCGCGTCGCAGCCGTGGCCGTTTCCTTCGTCGCTGATGATCGGCTGCTTTGCGCAGGCGAGCGATACCGACATCGTCGTCGATACGGACGAACTCGAAGACGCCCGCTGGTTCTCGCGCCAGGAGGTTGCGGCGATGCTCGCGGGAACGCATGCGGACGGGCTGTCGACGCCCAAGCCGTTCGCCATTGCCCATCACTTGCTGCAGGCGTACGTCGAGAAGGGTGGCTCGGTATTGCTCGGCTGAGCGTCGCGCGAAAGGAGTGCTTGCAATTGCACGGAATCGCCGGTGCGCGAGGCCGGCAGCGGGATCGCTCACTCCGGAGTAAGGCGTCGGTGGGAACCGATTCTCGCCGCCCCCTCAGCTTATCCCGTCGGCCCGATTCGAATGACGCGCGACGACCCGCTACGGCCATACGAGGTAACACAAAGCAGTCTGTCATTGGGGAGTTGGTCACCAGAGACACCACTCAAAACGCGTCATCTCATATCGACTTCGCAGGCATAGCTCTAACGCTTGTAAATAGCGCACCGATGGCACTCAGCCAAAGGATGATGCCCGCCCCGAGCGGTCCAACGGCACTTGCTGGACCTCCAACTGCGACAAACGGATACACGACCCCCAACAATATCAACGCCAGGCCGGTGATGTAGTGGACGCGGTACTGAAAGATCAGAGCGAGCGGAAGGAAATGAAGCCCCACGATCACGATAATGGCTGCAGCAAGCCAGACACGATGGTCCGAATTCGCCAGCGTGTTCACTGTGATAACGATGGCTACCCACTGTATGACATTGATTGCGACAAGTTTGCGGCGTGTCCTGATGTGCTTCGCGCTGCGGGAACCTTCATCTAAAACGGGACGCAGTCGCATCCAGAGAGCCAGAAAGAAGAGGAACCCTCCGCCTGCGAGTATCGCGGCAAGCTCGCGAAATGATGCGCCATAAGTCTCAAGGCACCACCAGATTAGCCATGCTGTGCCAAAGACCGAGAAGAACATAGCGCCGCTAGCGCGACTTGGCGACGCCGAAAGACCAGAGTCCATGATTTTCGCCATTCCCGATTCAAGGTGTTGGTCAATCCGCATATTTCAGAGTCCGTTTGAAAGCACGGGGATTATGTGTGCTGGGTCGACGTCTATGAATTGATGATGGATTGTCGACGATCCAACCGGCGATGTCGAACGACCGAAAATGGCCGAGGCCGTGTCAAAACTCAAAATCACCGGGTTTTAGAGGGTCGCTTTACCCCTCCCGAGGTGCCGCGAGGCCGATATAGAGCGTTCTGACAAGCCGAGTTTTGCACTGAGCCAAAGCGGCGTGCGTTTTGACACAACCTGGGCCGATGACCGCCTCCACGCTCAACGGGCAAGTGCGGGGTCGATCTCGTTGTGCGTCAGCCCGAATCTTGCCATGCGAGTGCGATGGTCCGGCGAGCCGAGATATAAACGCAGTTGCGCGTTTACCGCATTAAGCAAATCGCTATTTCTTCTGTTGAAGGAGAATGCTCCGAACGGCGTCGTTTGTTGCATGTCATTCGTTCCCGGCTTGTGCTCCACGGCCTCCAGGACTGAACGGCCGATACGATCCGCTAGTATGCGATTGCCCAAAGCAGTGCTCGCATATGCATCGATCTTTCCTGACCGAACCGCCTCGATAGCATCGGCCTGATGTTCGAAGATGGCTATCTGGTCGTCGCTCACGCCTGCCGCCCTCGCCGAGTCGTGTTGCACCTGCCCGGCAATTATCCCAAGGCGCGTATCGTGCCGGTTGACAAAGGACGAGTAGGTGTTGAGCGCTTTTGGATTTCCTGCCCGAACCAAAAAACCGTCCTTGATCGCCCAAACTGGCACGCTGAAAGCGACCAGATTGACGCGCTCTGGTGTAACGAAGAGCGGGACATTCATATCCCAGTGGCCGGCTTCGACACCAGGCATCAGATCGCTGAACGTCGTCAAGCAATGCTCGATCTGAGTGGCGCCAATAGCCCGCAAAACCGCTTCCGCAAGATCAATGTCAGCGCCAACAGCGGTGCGATCCGTTTCCGTCCAGCCGAACGGCGGTTCTTCTATGTACGCGATTGTTACCTTCATAGCTGTCACTCATGAATTAGGAATGGCCATCAAGTACCTACAGCCCATTGCTGACGATTCCACTTGCATGCACGAACGTCGCTTTGTGACCGGCTGCTGTGTTAGGGCGTTAGGGCATTGTCAAGTTACCGAGAGCGAGGTGCCACGACGGCAGGTGTGACGGCTATCAGAAAGCGGTCGACGGATTTTGGGCGAGTTCGGCGAATTCGCGCCACGCAACGAACCGTGCTGCTAGTTGTTTGCGGTAGAGTGAAGCGCGCAGCAGATGCCGCTTGAGTGCGAAATGTTGCCGGATCGGTCCCAAGCACGAGAGAAATTTCTGTGTGCGTTTAGGATCGCGAAAGCCGCGCATGCGTCGCTCGCGTTCGCGCGTCGGTTGGTGGCTGTTCTCTGCGCGGTTGTTCAGTCGAGCTGCGGCTTTGACGAATACGTGCTTCACGTTCGCGAGCTCCGGGATCTCGGCTTTTGCCGCCGGATAGCTGCGCAACTGATCGGTAACGATCTTGCGTGGCACCGGGTTCGCGCGCAGCACTCGCTTGAAGAAGCGTTTGGCGGCGGTCTTGTCTCGCCGCTTTTGCACCAGGATGTCGAGTTGGGCGCCATGCTCGTCCACCGCACGCCACAACAGGTACGGCTCTCCACGTAGCGTGACGAACATCTCGTCGAGGTGCCACGTGCTACCTGGTTTGCGGCGCGCTGCTTTCACCCGGTGGGCAAAGCCCTTGCCAAATTTATCGCACCAGCATCGGATCGTCTCATATGTCACGGTTACACCGCGCTCGAAGAGCAGTTCCTCGATGTCGCGCAGGCTCAACTGGAAACGGAAATACCATCGAACAGCGCAGCTGATGACACCAGCCGGAAAACGGTGACCGTGATAAAGCGATTTCGATTTTTTCATCGCGCCATCTTACGTGACCGACCCAACAACCTGACAATGCCCATTGCACGTATCGCTCGCTCTTAATGCCGCCCTCATTGCGCGAGCATCGGGGCGGCCCAGTCCTTCCAGTCGAAGACTGACGGGGGCACCTCCATCGACTGCTCAACTCGAGTCACCTGACGAAAATCCAATTGCATAAGCAGGTCTGTGACCGGTACCCGGCGAGCGGGCCGCCTCTCACGACCATAACGCTGGCCGGCGGTGGGCAACCCGCCAGGCGCGCAGCATGACGTTTGGTCCGACATACGCCGTTTTATGAATGAGCGGCGGGCGATACTCGAGACCACACGGGCGGGGATGTGGGCTGCACGACTCTTTGATAACAAAGGAGATCGTTCGGCAGGCTTGCCCGTGTGTGTCGAACCACGTGCCGGACACCAACTTCCCTCTGAAAAACCTTGATAGACCATCTCAGGGCGTGAAGGAGGGAGTCGTCCATCACATCAGCCCCCCCTTTTCCGATGGCCTCCCGGTTCGGCGCCCGTTGCTTACCCCTGCATGTCACGTACTGGCTATCTCCGCCGGTTTCGGCTCACGCGCACACGCCGCTGCACGTCCGGTCACCTGCCTGCGATATCGATTCAATTCTTGAACCGTCGCAAACGAACCGTCGAACAAGAGCGACAGGTTATGCAAGATCCGCTCGACGACCTTCGCTTCGCATTGACCGTCGAAACGAATCTGCTCGTCGAGCCAGTGGTCTAGCCAGCCTGGTTCAGGAACGCGCGACTGGACCGTGTCGTTTGGAAAGAGTGCCCGGTTCACATGAAGGTTGGTCGGATGCAAAGGTTTTTCCGTGCGCCGTGTCGATGCCATCAGGACCCCGATCTTCGCGAACGCCGCGCGCGCGATATCGCCGGTTTGGGCCATCGCCTTCTTCATGTATCGCAGATACGCACCACCGTGGCGGGCTTCATCGCGCGAGATGGTTTCGTAGATATGCTTGATGACAGGCTCGGTATGCCACTCAGCAGCTCGCCTGTACCAGTGGTTTAGGCGAATCTCGCCGCAGAAATGCAGCATCAGGGTTTCCAGCGGCGGCGCCGGATCGAATTCGAAACGCACGGCGTGCAACTCTTCTTCGCTTGGCACCATCTCGGGTTTAAAGCGGCGCAGGTACTCCATCAACACGAGGGAATGTTTTTGCTCCTCGAAAAACCAGACGCTCATGAACGCGGAAAAGTCGCTGTCGTGATGGTTGTCGCGCAGGAACATTTCGGTCGCCGGCAGCGCGGCCCATTCCGTGATCGAATTCATCTTGATGGTCCAGGCCTGCTCGTCGGTCAGCAGCGACGCGTCGAACGTGCTCCACGGAATGTCTTTCTCCATGTCCCATCTAACGGATTCCAGCGACTTGTACAGCTCCGGATACAGCATGGTGTTAGTCATTGCTCGACCCCTTGAAGTCCCGAACATTCACCCACGCGAAGCAGCGTCGCGGCTTCGCTTCGATGGCGGCTCAACCCCTCGCTAACCGGCCGCCTGGACGACTTCACCGCCGCATCCTGCGCCACGATGAACACGCCCGCCACGACCATCGCGATCCCGCCCAGGTGCTGCATATGAAACGTCTCGCCCGCGAACAGCACGGACAACACGGTCCCGCTGACCGGCGTCAGCGCAGTGAACGCCGATACAACCGTGGTTTCGATCCGGTTCAGGCTGTCGTACATCAGCACTACCGCTACGCCGTTGATCGCGACCCCGGTGTATATCATCAACGCCCAGCTATGCAACGAAACGGCCCCTAGCGGCATGTGCCTGAGCTCTTGCGCTGCCGGCACGGCAACCAGTGCCGCGCCGATCACCGAAAGCAGCAGCGACAACACAGCGGGCGAAACCGGCGTTGAAAGCAGCCTGGCGAACATCAGGAACACAACTTCGCATCCAACGGCGCCGAACAGAAGCACGGCTCCGAGTACGGCATGACCGGCTTCATGGGCTGCCCCGGCACGTGACGACAACACGTTGATCCCGGCCACGCCACATACCGAGATCGCAATCCCTGCAAAGCGCGGCATACTCATGCGTTCGCGCAGGAACACCAGTGCGACGATGCTCATGCCGACAGGCACCATGCTCAGCACGACACCCGCTTCTATTGCACCGGTGTATTCAACGCCGTACATGGCGCACACGCTGAACGCCAGCATGCCGAGCGTCGCCTGCACGACCAGCACGAGCACATCGCGCTTGCTTAGGCGCGGCAAGCGAATGCCGCGTGATCGGACATAAATGCCAAGGATCACTGCCGCACTCGCGAGACGCACGAAGGTCGCGACGAAGACGGGAACCTCACGCACGATCAGCTTGCTGGCCACCAGGAACGAGCCGAATAAAACGGTGGCCAGCAACACCTTCAGATAGTCGGTACGCATAGCGCCTCCGGGTGGAAAACAGGCTCATGGACATCGGGCAACAACGCCTGGGCGACGATGGCCGCAACATGTACTTCGACTGTATCGATCGGTAACACGGTCAAGTCACCCGGACGGATCACCAACGGAATCTCCGTGCAAGCCAGCACCAGTGTCTGTGCGCCCCGGCTCATCAGCGCCTGTCCAATCTCAAGAAACCTGCGCCGCGTCTCGGGACTCGCGGCACGTACACTCAACTCGGTCTCGATAGCGTGCTGGATAAAGCGCCGCTCGTCGGGAAGCGGAATGATTGCATCGATTCCGCGATGTTCGAATTCGCGGTGATAGAACGATTCCTCCATCGAGTAGGCGGATCCCAGCAAGCCCACACGTTGATAACCGAGCAATGCGGCGTGGTCGGCCGTGCATCGGCAGATATTGACTATGGGCACATCGAGACGAGCCTGGACCTCGCTCGCATACTTGTGGACCGTATTGCAGCAAATGGCGACAAGCTTGGCCCCCGCGCCAGTCAGCCGCGACGCCGCGTTGGCCAGTTCGTCGACAATCGATGTCTTGTCTCCGGTCGTCAACCAGTCGGCAATACGCTGGAAATCCAGGCTTTCGATCACGACGTGCGGTGAATGCGCTTCACCGAGATGCTGATTGCCGAGCCGGTTGATGCGCTCGTAATAAGTGATGGTCGACGGATAACTTAAGCCGCCGATCAACCCGATTTTTTTCATCCTCTTGTTCGAACGCATTGCTTCTCCTGATTGCTCAACGTGTTCAGCGTGTTCAATGCACGGCGGTGGCGATCTGGGACCGCAGCCCCAGATCCTGCATCGCGGTCTCGATACTCTGGTAATAGTCGACCGCGATGTTGTGACGAATCAGGCAACCCGTACAGAGTTCGCGAATCATCTCCGGATGTCTTGTCACCAGCGGCAACAGCACACGCTGCAGGATCTGCTTGCCATGTCTCGCATCGACCTCGATATGCAGTTCGTGATAGCGGATCACGCTCTCCGGCATATCGAAGCGTCGAAGGCCGCGCACCAGGCGTGCGAAGCGGTACGGCGCGGTATGTTCGAGCAGCGCGAGTGCACCGAGCAAACGCGGCAGATAACGACGGCGCAGCGCATACATGAGCAGCAGGTTGCCGTTCCTGAGTGCGGCGTCCGGCACCATGGCCGACAGATCGATACCGCCGAGGAAACCGCGCAGATGCGCCACCGACTCCGCGAACCATGTTGTGTGAAGGTCCGCGAGATTGCCGCAGCCCATCTCGTCCCAGTAGTTCTCTGCCAGTGCGAGTTTCATGTCGTCGGTCATGCCGAGTTGCGCCAGTGCGATGACATCGTCGAAACGGCCGTCTACCTGCTCTTCCAGGCTGACGTAGAACGCCAGTTCGCGAAGGCTTGCGCGCTCCGACAGGATCTCGAAGAACGGCGCAACCGCGTGGCGATGTTCGCGATGCAGCTTCGAATACCACACAGTGAAACTGGCCGCGTCAGTCGGCAGGTGGTCCAGGTCGATGCGGCTTTCCTCGAACGTATTCCAGCTTTGCTCAAGCGCCGCGATAGCACCGTATTCCTCGAGTTGCGGCGTCTTCCCGTAGTCTCCCGGCGCCCCCAGCTCGCGCAGATAAAACGCATTCAACTGACGCTGGACAGACGGGGTGTCACTGCCGCCAGCCGGCCGAAGCAAGGGCCATTGCGGGGCGCGCATAAAATTGTGGGAACTGGTGCCCGAGGCAAGCGCAATCGTGGACATGCGTGGAATCTCCATTCATGATGCGGATAAGCGGTTCGATAAAAAACAGGACGTTTCGGTATCCTTCGCAATCAGACCAGGTCAGCTTGACAAGATGCAGCGTTCAGGCGGACTGCGTGGGAGAGAGGACTTCCGGCGCCTCTGCGGGGCCGGCATGTTGATCAAGCTGGCGCGGTGTGAGCTGCCCACGCAATAAGGCGCCGTAAAACTCGCGATAAGTGCGGTGGTAATAATGAATTTGCGGCGCAATGACGTGGTGCAGGTCCTGCAGCCGGTCGATCGATAAACCCGGCATCATATGATGCTCGACGTGATAATTATTGCCGTTGGTTAGCCACGTCATGAAAGAATTACTGGTAATTGTCCGGGTATTCAGAAATGGATCGGTACTTGTCATATCACAGCGATAATGTTCCGGCATTTCTATCAGTGCATGAACCGGGGCTGCCACAATAAACAACGGAATGACCCAAACAAACAGAATTAAACTGCTTCTAAAAATTACCGATGCTGCGCCAAGTGCGAGAATAGCGAGCAGCATTAAGACGTGATCACGACAAATTGCTTTCGACACACTTTCATTTACGCCTGATATCCGTCTCAGCAAAAGTGCGAGGAAAAGATTTTTAATAAAATTTACGTAATGCATCGGCATCATCAAACGCAACAGCCAGCTCCATAAGGTACGAAAAGCATTGGCACCGTATTGATCGCCGTAGTCGAAAAACTCCTTGTTCTCCTTGGTGCCGAGCAAGCGATGATGCCGAAGATGGCTGTCCTGATAGGCTGCGAACGAGACCAGCATGGGCAGACCGACTACTATCCCAAAGATTTCGTTTAGTGCCTTGCTTCTGAAACCCTGGTTGTGCAGCGCCTGGTGCTGCAACTCCACGCCGTGAGCGAAGATCACGCCCAGCAGCAGGACGCCGATTATTTTTATTAGGGGAAGAGCAGACAGAGCGAATAAAATTCCACAACCGAGTGTTATAAAATAAATTGCCAGTTTGAGAGAAAAAACTACATCGTTTGGACGGCTTTTTAAGTCCTGTGCTGATTTGGGGCGTTCATGGAGGTGAGCGGTAGCGGACAAGTGATTCTCCCGGAGCCTGGTTCATCGAACACGTTCGAGAGAGCTGCCAGCCTGCCGGTGACTCGGAGACAACCGGGCTAGCAGTAATCGTTCGTGTGCCGGGGTGCATTGTTAATAATCTGCAATAGCCCGACAAACGAATTTTCCGAACTCGATGCATGAGGCTCAAGAATGGGAATCCGCAAGAGACTAAAGAATCTTCCGTCACTCGATTTTCTGCGAGGTTTCGAAGCCGCTGCGCGTCATCTGAGTTTCACAAAGGCGGGGCAGGAACTCAACATCACACAGTCGGCCGTGAGCCGGCAGGTCAAGACACTCGAAGAGCAACTGGGGCTCGAACTCTTTCACCGCCAGATCCGTGCGCTGACGCTGACCGAAAACGGGCGCGCGCTGTATGCGGCCTTCTCCTCCACCATGGCGGAACTCGAGTCTGCCGTCAGCAAGCTGCACGCCAACGCAGAGCAGCGATCCATCTCCGTCTCGACCACGGTGTCGTTCGCGGCCTTGTGGCTGATTCCGCGGCTTGGTGGATTTCGCACCTTGCATCCCGGCATCGATGTCCGTGTGTCGGCGACCAGCGAAGTGCAGGACATCAAACGCAAGCGCCTGAACCTGGCTGTGCGATATGCACGGCTGAACATGCGGCATCCAGATGCCCATCTTTTGTTCGAGGAACAGGTGGTCGCCGTCTGCAGCCCGGGCTTGCTCGCGCCCGGCGCACCGCCGCTACTTACTGCGGGTGATCTCGAACATCAAGTGCTGCTCCATATGGACGATGCCTGCGGAAGCTGGCCATGGTACCGCTGGGACAACCTGCTGGAGGAGCTTGAGGAGCCGGGGCTTAAGCCAGCGGGAGCGTTATATTTCAGCCAATATGACCAGTTGATCCAGGCTGCGGTGGATGGTCATGGCATCGCGCTTGGGCGTCGCCCGCTGATCGACCGGCTGATCGAGCAGCGCCGGCTCGCTGTGTTGTTCGATTCGCGCTCCATTGAATCGGGTGCCTACTATCTCGTCACCGACCATCTGCCGGAGGCCGGCTCCGAAGCGGACGCACTGATCAAGTGGCTGATCGAAGAGGCTCGCACTGATTCCAGCGCGATCGAGCAAAAGACGCAAAAGGCTCGAGCGGCGCCAGACGCTGAAGCACAAGACACAGAAGATCTTCGCCTCGTCTGAGGCAAACACCGCCTGCTTTTTTTCCCGGCCGAAAACGCATGATGCGTTGGCCGGGGTTGCGCGCCCACTTTTTATGGTGCGCATTTTCTGCTTGCCTGCGCGCCCGAACCCACTCCCCGCTTCGCTTCTTCCTTTACGGACGGGCTCTTCAGCCCTGTTGTCCGGTCGCATTCCCTGAACGCATGCATTGCTTGAGGAGATTGCGTTTGTCGTGATCGATCGTTTTGCCAAGAATCCGTTCTGTCAGATCGACGCACACCTTGCAAGACGAACCGGTCGCGTCGGACAGTCTAACCCGCAGCATTTGCATGGAGGGGCATCCTCGTGACGCACTGTGTTTCAACCACCCGCCGTCTGCTCGAGTCGCTCGACAGCAATGCGATCTCGCACCACGGCATGACCTTCGTCGACGACGCGGGCAACGACGAACGCATCAGCTATCGCGAGCTTGCCGAACAGGCGCTGTTGCATGCCGGGGCACTGCGCGAACTCGGCATTCGCGAAAACGACCTCGTGATGCTCGCGCTGCCGGCTTCGGTCGCGCATGTCAGCATGCTGATGGGCTGCGTCGTGCTGGGCGCACTGCCCTGCACCGTTCCGCTACCCGGCAAGCGCATGGTGACCACCGCCACGCACGTGGTCGATGTGGCATGCGACATGTACCGTCCCAAACTGCTGATTGCAACGGACGCATGTGCACCTTCGCTGGTGTCGATGTCGCAACGCACCGGGGTGCGCGTGATCGACGAAACCGCGCTGGCGGCTGTCCTTGCCGTGGGCACGGCACCGATCATCAGCGCCAAGGCGGACAATGACGCGCATCACGTCCAGCTCACGTCCGGCTCGATCTCGTATCCGAAGGCAGCCGTGCTGAGTCATCGCAATGTGATTGCGAATTCCCTCGGCATAGGGGGCTCGGTGGGCTTCGATACCGAACGCGGCGACCGCACTGCGTCGTGGCTGCCGCTGTATCACGACATGGGTTTGCTCACGCTGCTCTCGAACCTGCACTATCGCTCGCCGCTGCTGATGATGCAGCCGAGCAGCTTCATCCGCAATCCACTCGGCTGGCTCAAGCGTGTCGCCACGGCGCGCGCGACCACGACTTCGGTTCCCACATTTGCATTGCGCTACTGCGTGCGACGCTTCAACGAAATCGCGATGGCTGGTATCGACTTGTCAGCATGCCGAAACATCTTTATTGGCGGAGAGCGAGTCGATGAGTCCACGCTGCACGCCTTCGCCGATACCTTCGCACCGTACGGTCTGGAACGCTCGGCGCTGCAGCCCTGCTACGGAATGGCCGAATCCACGCTCGCTGTCACAATGCACCGCGCGTGGCATGAAGGCCGCGTGGACGGATATCCGTACGTGATCGCCGACCGTATCGATACGCGAGACCTGATCGAGCAACGTCGCGCAGTGCAAGCGCAAACACAGGATGGCGAAGCCGTGCTCGCGGTCGGCACGCCGATCCCCGGGATGGACTACGCGATCGTTGGTGACCACGGCGACGCGCTGGACGACCGACATGTGGGCGAGGTGTCGGTGCGCGGAACGTCAGTGATGCTGGGTTACCTGAACGCCGGCGACGGCTCCCTCACCACGCCCTTCAATCCCGATGGTTGGTTCGCCACCGGCGATATCGGCTATGCCGCGAACGGCCAGTTGTTCATCCTCGGGCGCAAGAAAGAAATCATCATCATCCGTGGCTGCAACTACTTTCCGCACGAGATCGAGGAAGCGCTCGGCACGCATCGCGTAATGCAGAAAGGTAATTGCATCGCGTTTGGCCTGCATGATGAAGCGGCCGGAACGGAGCGGCTGATTGTCGCCGTCGAAACCCGTCCCGCCGATGCCACGGCGAAAACGCGCGCCGAGTTGCAGACGCTGCTCCAGCAGCACATCGGTTTTTCGGCGCAGGAAATTGTGTTCGTCGAAGCGGGCGGTCTGCCGCGCACGACCAGCGGCAAGCTGCAACGCCTCAAGTGCAAGGCACAGTATGAAGCGGGCACGCTGGCGGTGGTCGAGACCACGGTGCAACCTGTCGCGCCAGAGATCATCACGTTGCCCGCCGAGGTCCTGCTTGTGCAGCCATCGCAAGCCGGTGTTCGCGCTGCCGAAGGGGCCCTCGCATGAGCCCGTCAGTCTCACGTCCGCCAATGCTCGAACTGCGTCAGGTCACGCGTGTGTATGAACGTACGGCCGAGCGGCTGGTCGCCGTCAAGCACGCGGACCTCATCATTGACCAGGGCGATATCGTCGCGCTAGTAGGTCCATCCGGCAGCGGCAAGAGCACGCTGCTCAACCTGGCCGGTTTTCTCGACACTCCAAGCTCCGGGTCACGCTGGCTCGAAGGCAAGGAGATCGGCACCGGTCCGCTTGCACTTGAAGCCATCCGGCGCGACCGCGTCGGATTCGTGTTCCAGAATTTCAACCTGATGTCCGTGCTGTCCGCGCTCGAAAACGTCGAACTCGGCATCTTCAACTTGCACGACAAAAAACGCCGCCGAGAGAAAGCCCGCGCGATGCTCGACGCCGTAGGCCTCGCCGCACGCGAGCGTCACCGGCCGGGTCAGTTGTCAGGTGGCGAGCAACAGCGTGTTGCACTGGCACGCGCCCTTGTCAAGGAACCCGCAGTCGTGATCGCCGATGAACCTACGGCCAACCTCGACACGGCCAACGCCCTTGCCGTCGCTGAACTGATCCTGTCGATCAACCGCACGCAACGCACTGCGTTCCTGATCGCCTCGCACGACGAGCGTCTGTGTGCACACCTGCCACGCCGTATAGAAATGCTCGATGGCGTCCTTCAACCCGAACCGGGAGTGAACCGTGAACTGGTCCATATTCGCGTGGCGTAACTTGTGGCGCAGCACGCAGCGCACCTTGCTCACCATGTCCACCATCGGCGTGACGGCGTTTGCCGCGAGCATGGCGCTGGGTTATGTGCTCGCTACCTTTGACGCTGTGCGCGAAGGCTCGATCCAGAGCGGCGTCGGTCATCTGCAAATCCTGCATAGCGGTTATCTCGACAAGATCGGCGACCGGCCTCTGCAGTACGGCTTGACCGCTCAGGAACAAACCGCGGCCGAACAAGCGGTAGAAGGCTTGCGCAACGTTGCCACGACCGCGAGGCAAATCGATTTCGACGGCCTGATTTCCAACGGCGACCTGAGCTATGGGTTCGTAGGCGAAGGCGTGGAACCGGGCCGCGAGCCGCCGGGGTACTTCGACTATCACGCGGTGCTGTCCGGTCGATACGTCAAGGCAGGCGCCGCAGGAACAGAAGTCGTGGTCGGCGCGGAACTCGCCCGCAAGCTCGGCATCCACGTGGGATCGGTCGTCTCGCTGATGGTGTCCACCACACACGGTGGCATCAACGCAACCGACGCGCAGGTGGTCGGCATCATCAGCACCGGCACGAAGGATCTGGACGACCGTATTGTCAACATTCCCTTCACGGCGGCGCAAAGCCTGCTGCGTACCGACAAGGCATCGCGCCTCACGGTGTTCCTCGATCGCACCGTCGATACCGCTGCCGCCGCGCAGATCCTGCGTCACGAACTCCCCGGGCAAGACGTACGCACATGGGATCAGATCGTCACGCTGTATCACCAGATTGTCTCGCTGTACCGCAACCAGTTCTCCGTGTTCGGCGCAATCCTCTCGCTCACCATCCTGCTCTCCATGAGCAACTGGATCCTGATGAGCGTGATGGAGCGCCGTCAGGAGATCTCGACGCTGCGTGCGCTCGGTGTACCGGCGAGCGTGGTGCGTTTTGTGTTCGTCAACGAGACCGCATTGCTCGGTCTGCTCGGCGGCGTGGCGGGCATTGTGTGCGCCGTGCTGCTGATGACTGCGCTCAACCACGCGCAGTTCCACTTGCCACCGCCGCCCGGACGCGTCAAGCCCGTGCTGCTGGAGTTCGCGGTGTCCCCGGCCGCGGTGCTGGGGGTGGCAAGCGCCTTCGTCATCCTCGGCATCGTGGCCGCCTTGACCGCCACCGCCGGTCTGCTCAAACGCGACATTCTCAAGGGCTTCGCATCATGAAACATCTCTCTCGACGCATCGGCGGCACGGCTGGCGTGATCGCTGCTTTCATCGGCCTGGCGCTTGGACAGATGAATCCCGCACACGCCGCGGACAACCTCGACGCAAACCACATGCTGGCCCGTGCCGACGCGTATCGCAGCACGTCCGAAGACGCGCAGACCACTATCGACATCACCAACCTGGTCGATGGGCAGGCCGACGACGACACGCGCTATGTGGTCTACACCCGCGCCGACGGCGACACGCTCGCACTGACCCGCAGTGGGGAGAACCAAGGGCAAAAGTATCTGGCGACCACGCGCGGCCACTGGTTCTACGTGCCGAACACGCATAGCGCAGTGCGCATCAATGGCATGCAGCGCTTGCAAGGCGAAGTGGTGATCAGCGACATTACGCGTACCCACTGGGCCAACAGTTACCAGGCAGTGGCCGCACCTGGCGTCACAAACGATGCAAACGGCCAGACCCTGACCGAGCTCGACCTCACCGCAACTGATTCGGACAACGTCTATCCGAAGATCAAGCTGTGGGTGACCGGTGCCACGGATGTGCCCGTACGTGCGCAGTTTTTTCTGGCCAGCGGCCTTCTGTTCAGGACTGCGGAATTTGGCGCGCCGGTGACCTTGAACGGCCGGCAGTTGATCAAACGCATTACGTACCGCAACGAGATCGAGAAGAAGCGTGCGAGCGCAATCGAGATCGTCGACGGCCAACCGCACAAGATTCCGTCGGGCTGGTTCAACCCCGACACCCTGGCCGATGGCAACTGATGTCATCCACCCGGAAACCGCTCATGTCCGACATAGGATCAAGCGCCCGTTGTCATGCGCCGCTGTGTTGCTCGGACTGTTCTGCCACGCGGCAGCTTCGCACGGAGAATCGCTGATGGACCAGCTCAGCACACTCAACGGCATCGGTTATGTCCGCTCGGTCGACTACAGCGGCGGTCATGCGCTGCTCTCCGACCTGATCGGCGAGCAACCGCAGAACGAACAGGAAGTTGGCACGATCGTTCGCCTGGACGGCGAAAACCTGTTCATGAACGCACGTGTAGCAGCAAGCAACCATTCGCTCGGCAGCCAGTCGAGCCGTTTCAACGAGCTCGGCGCTCGCTACAGCTTCAATAACGGCATCACGGTGACAGCGGGTAAACGCATCGAGACGCTGGATACGTCGCAAGCGTTTTTCCCACTCGCGTTCTTTCAGCTGCGTCCGTCGAATGCTGATATCTACGACCGTTATGGAGACGTAGAAGGAACGCCGCTCGTGGAAGCCAAGTGGGTGGGCGAACGGTTCTCGTTGCAGGCCATTGCGGGAGAGAACCACACGTATCGCAACGATGTCGACAACAGCGAAACGCAAGGTGCGACGCAACTGGTGCGCGGCGGCTTCAACTGGTCGGGCGGCTCGGCGGCTTTACTGGTCGGACGGCATGCGGGCAAGGCCGGCGCGGGCGGCACGGTGTCGATCGACGTGGGTAGTTCGAGCACGGTCTACGCGAGCGGCTGGACGGAACGGGGCAGCACGCGCACCCAGCCGGGTTTTATCGCCGACGGCCTGTCGCTCGACAACCCTGCCGCTTACGACGCCGTCGATCGCCGCAACGACCGCCAATACATGTGGCGCAGCGCGATGGGTGTGCAGAGCGCGCTGCCGGGCAATGTCTCGCTGATCGCGGAATGGTCGCACGACGAAGCCCGCTTCGACGCTAGCCAGTGGCGCCAGATAGTGGGCGCGATCAACGCCAACCGGGCGCAACTTCGCTTCGATCCCGCCAACGCGTTCAACGGACTCGCCCAGACCGCGGGCTATGTCAGCGTGGATGGCAGCCTGCGCGACTATTTCTTCGTTCGTCTCGGTAAGAAGGTTGGGATAACTGAATTCTCTGTACGTGGAGTGTATTCACCGCAAGACAAAGGTTTGCTCGCAGTTGCACAGGCAATCACCGCCGTGACCAAGCGCGTCAGCGTCGATCTCGCGATCTCACACGCGTTCGCCGGCAGCGGCTCGGAGTATCGGGTAGTCGGCCTGAGTACGGAAATAGATGCCGCCGTTCGTGTGCGGTTTTAACCGGGAATATCAAGACCATGTCCATTCTCTCTTTATCGAGCCTCAACCTGCCATTTTCCGGTTCGACCGGCTCTCCGTCGCGCGAGACTGCGCCGGGTTCGTCATTGCTGCGCGATGCCGCCCTGCCCGTCATGGTTCACCTGGACCTGAGCGGCACAAAAAGCACGACACCCCCAGAGGTCAACGCGATGATCGAAAGCGCCGTCGCGCGCTTGCTTGACAGCGACATGATCATTGGCTTGCGGGAGGACGCGTTCGACGTGCTGCCGGGCAGCCACGCATCGACGCCGCTCAAACATGAAGAAGCGCCATTGACCGAAGCCATCCTCGCGCAGATCGCTCAGGAAGGGCTCTATGCAAACTTCAAGCCGTTCATGCGCGCGTTCATTCGCATCATGTTCGGGTTGTTCTTCACGCCGGAACAGTACCGGCGCGCGTGCGACTGCATCGACGGCGGTCACAACTTCGCGTTCCTGATGAGTGACGGTGGCGGACCGACCCTCGCCGCGTGGCGCTCGCTAGCGGCCAGCGACGAAGACGGCATCAAGCTGCATATAGACAAAGTGTGGGGTATAGAGGCGCACCGCGATTGCATGGCCGTGGTCGCCGCGCGCTTGCCCGGCGTGATGTTCCCCGCGGCCTACCTGGTGTGGCCCGAGGAGTATCGCAAGCTGACGCGCGAGATCTGCGGCGAGCCGTTCCTCGCAGGCAACCTGCAGCTTGCCAACGTGAATGGCGACGTGCGGGTAGGCGCCAACGACCGTCTGAAAATCGGCGGCCCGACGGTGTTCAACAAGTACCTCACCGTCGTGCGCCCCTACTTCGTGCGTGCGCTGATGGCCCATGTCAGCTGGCTCGCCGCGAACGGGCGTCTGACGCTCGACCGTACCGACCGCGAGCTGCGCGCGTTCATTGCCGACGCGGCTCACGCCCAGACGCAACTCGAGCACTACGATTTCCGCAAGGTTCAGCGGGTGCTCGCCATCAAGATGTTGTCGAACGAATTTCTCACGAGTCTCGTGCGCAAGGGGTCGGTGGCCGCTTTCAGCGACCAGCGCGATCTGCTGGCGTTCTCGAAAATGGAAGGCAGTTCCTACCGTTGTTATCACGAGCTCCGCAAGAGCTTGCGCAGTAGTCCCACCGCGTAATCCCTGTTAGTCCATTCCGTTTTTCATCTCACTACAAAGGAGCTTTAAATGTCGCAACTCGTCCCTGTTGATGCACTCGAAATCCTCGCTCACGAAGTCGCCAAGATCCTCAACGTCGAAACGGTCGAGACCGATGCAGGTATCGGCGAACTCGGCATCGATTCGCTCAACATCGTGGAACTGATCGTGTTCTGCGAACAGCTCTACGGCGCGATCGATCCCGAAGCGCTGAACATCACGCAATACACGACGCTCCAGCAGCTCGACACGCAGTTGCGTCATCAGCAGCACGCGGCCTAAGCACGTCATGCTGGCGCCTCTTCCGACTCCGGGCGGCAGCGCCGCCGCGAAGCCTCCGCCGCAAGCGGGGCTGACGCTGCGCGCGCTCGGCTACCGCCGCGTCATGCCACTGCTGGATGACGAAGTGACCGACCCGGTCGCGACGTCCGCCGCGCTCGGCAAGCACGTGGCCACCGAGCGCTTGCGCTGCTGCGGCACCGCGACGGCGGACGACACGGTGTTGAGCTCGACCATCCTGTCGATGTCGCTGATGAACGGTTCCGCCTGCGCGACTGCTTTCGCAGCCGCGCTCGGCGGTCCCGCCAAACGCGGCCTGGACTGGATGACCTGTTCGTATGAATGTGCCGGCTGGGGTCACGTGCTGCGCCGTTCATTGGCAAAAGCGGCGCACGGCGGTCCGCGTTCGCTGCTGCTGCAGATCGTCGACATCGACATTCACAGCTACAGCTACTGGCGCGCGAATCCGATGTGGGGCAGTTCCGGCTTCGGCATCTGCACGCTGCTGCTCGATATCGACGCCGGCGGATCGCCCGCGCTCTGTAACAAGGCCGCACCGCCCGCCAGCGCGATGGTGCAAATGGGCCGGGCGCTTCGCGCGTTTTGCGCGGAGCGCCCCGGCGTGCCGCTCGCGCTGCCGTTCTTTCCGGCGGCATCGCGACGAGTGTTGCTCGCGGGTGTCGGCAAAGCGCCGCTGCTGCCCGATGGCCACGCCCGTTTCGGCCACTCGTTCGGCAGCGATCCGTGGGTCTCGCTGCTGCTCGCCCAGCGTTCGGGCGAGCCGATGGAACCGCGGGTGATCGTCAACTCGCTTGCGCTCAACGGTTATTACTCGATCGCGGAAATCGCGCTGGCACGCGACGCCCGCTTCTCTCTGGAGGCCAATGTATGAAAGCGCCGGGATCCATGACATACCGCCTCGCGAGTGTGCCGCAGGCGCGGCGGGTGCCGGTCACGGTGCCGGCCAACGCTTACCGGATGCCGCTTGGCACCACCGCCGACTACGGCCGCGCGATGGCTGCCGACGACTACCGTAAGGGTGCCACTGAAGACAGCAACGATGAAGGACGGGTGCTGCTCGACCACGTCCAGTACTTCGCCTTCCTCGCGCAACTGACAACCCGGCTGCGCGAGGCCTGCGGACCCGGGACGCTCCTGTTCCTGGAAGTTTGCGCACCTTACTTCGGCTCCTTGCCGGCCGTGCTGCTCGAGCCCGGCGTGCTGCTCGGCTCCGGCGTGCATGACGAAGCAAGTTGGCACGCCGCGCTTGGCGCCACGGTCGTGTGGGTTGGCGATCGCTTTCGCCGCGACCTCGACTACGCCGGCGACAACACACTGCGCTGCGTCGTATGGCCTGCCGGACTCGCGGCGGCGGTCAACGCGGTGATGCACGCCGACTGGTCCTCCCACGCGGTCGAACTGATCGAAGGACCGCACCCTATCCACGCAGTTGATTCCGGGGCCGATGCGCCTCCGGGGAGCACCAGACATGAATAAAGCTAAAACAGTCAGAAGCGGCGGCGATGTCCGCTGGAGCATGCCCGTCGACGCCTTGATGTCGGAGGATTACGAGTTCCGCGAAGAGGCACTCAACCGTCTGTACGAGAAGGCCAAGGAAGCGCAATGGGACGTCGCGAAGGACGTGGACTGGAGTCATCAGCTCGACCCGGACAACCCGCTCGGCATGCCCGACCCGACCTTGCTGATCTACGGTTCGGATCTGTGGAGCAAGCTCGATGAACCCGGCCGCCGCGAGGTTCGGCACCACGCGCAGGGCTGGATGCTCTCGCAGATCCTTCACGGCGAACAGGCTGCGCTGATCTGCGCATCGAAGCTCGCCTGCGCCGAAGAAAGCCTGAGCGCACGCTTGTGCGCAGCGTCGCAGGTCATGGACGAAGCCCGTCACGTGGAAGCGTACGCGCGCCTCGTCAACGACAAGTTCGAAGTGCGTTATCCGATGAGCCGCTCGCTCAAGTCGCTGCTGGAGGACACAATCACGAGCAGCGCGCTCGACATGACGAACCTCGGCATGCAGGTACTGGTGGAAGGTATCGCACTGTCGATCTTCCAGAGCGTGGTGGCGTATAGCCAGGACCCGTTTATCAAGGATCTGTTCCAGCGCATCCAGCGCGACGAATCGCGGCATTTCGCAGTCGGGCGCATCACACTGTGCCGTGTGTATCGCGACATGAGTTCCGTCGAATTGCGTGAGCGCGAGGAGTTCATCTGCGAAGGGGCATCCGTGCTTTACGAACATCTGTGCGCGGACGACATCTGGGAGCCGATGGGCTTTTCCAAGCGCGATTGCAGCGCGCTGGTACGCGAGTCGCAAGTGTCCAACACGATCCGGCGCTCGATCTTCCGCCGGCTTGTCCCGACCATCCGCGAGATGGGACTGCTCACGCCGATGGTGCAGCGCACCTTTGAAAAACTCAACGTCCTCGACTACGCAGCGATGCCGCTGAACAACTGATCATGACGACCTCATCCTCCTCTCACACCGGCCCCAATCCGTTGGCACACTGGATCGGCATCGAGGCCGCGGCGTATGAATTGCCCGGCCCCGTGCTCGACATTGAAACGTGGGCGGCGCAACGCGGTTATCCGGCAGCGCGCGCCGCGGCGATCGCCCGCTCGGGGAGCCGCCACTTCCACATGGCGCACGATATTGGCGAAACGGACCTGGCTGTCGCCGCAACGGGCCGCCTGATCGATACCGCGCGCATCCAGCCGTCGGACATCGGCGCGATCGTGCATGTCCATACGCAGCAGTTCAGCGTACCGCCCGCGCCGCGCAGTCTGCCGCATGAAGTCGCGGCGAGCTTCGGTATGGAACCGCTGTGGCTCGGCTCGATCACGCAGTTGAATTGCGTGTCGGTGGCAGCGGGTATTGAAGCGATCCAGGGTCTCATGCGGCGTTATCCGCAACTCGACGCAGCGCTGATCGTGTCGTCGGATCGCGTGTATGGCGAGGACTATCGCATGCGCCAGATGACAGGTGTGCAGTGCGACGGCGCGGCCTGCATGCTGATCACGCGCAACAGCACGCGCAATCGCGTGGGCAGGATCGCGATTCACAGTCACGCTAAATGGTACGGCGGCTCGGACACCGTGGACGAGAACGAAGCCGACCTGATCGCGCTCGAATGGCCCTACACGCGCCGGGCGATAGAGACAGCCGTGGCGTACAGCGGTTTCACGCTGGACGACTACGACCTGCTGCTGCCGCACAACGCCGACCTGCCTGGCTGGAACTCGCTGTGCCGCGCGATGCGCGTGCCGCAGGAACGTTTGTACGCGACCAACATCTACATGCGCGGCCACGCGTGCTGCTCGGACTTCCCGATCAATCTCGCCGATGCCGGGCTGGATGCGGTCTCACGCGGCCAGCGCGTGCTCGGTGTCATGCAATCCAATTGCGGTGCTTACGCGGCGCTCACGCTGCATCCGGCGGGTCGCCATGCCCACTGAACTGGATGAGCTGGAAAGACCCGCGCAGGACGCAGCCGCCAACACGGCTTCGGCCGACGCGTGGCTTCACGGACTCAAGACGCCCTGCTACGTCTTCGATCCCGAAATCGCGTTGGCGCGCTATCGCAACCTGAAAGCGCAACTCGGCACGCGGCTGATCGTCTCGCTCAAGGCCAACCCGAATCAGGACATGCTGGTGCGTTGCGGCCATGCGTATGAGGATGGTATCGAACTGGCAAGCAGGGGTGAACTGGACCTGGTGGTCGGCCGGATCAAGGCACCGAAGTACGTGAACAACCCGTCGATGAATGAAGAGTTCATCCGTGCCGGCATCGCGTCGCGCTGCAACTTTGTTCTCGACAATCCGGATCTTGTCGCGCGTTTCATCGCGTTGGTGAAACCCGCTGTCGCAGCCGGAGCGACACCGGGCAAGTTACTGCTGCGCCTGAATGCCGGTGCGTTAGCGGGTGCTTCCGCGCGACCGCAGTGGCACGATCATTTCGGCATGACGCCGCAGGAAGCCCATGCCGCGACACAAGCGCTGATAGCCGCCGGCCTGACGATTAGCGGCCTGCACGTGTTCTCGGGTTCGCATTCGTTCAGTCGCAAGAATGCAAGCGCACCGGACACCTTGCCGCTCGCCGGCGCGCTCGCGGCACTCGCCCGCGAGCTGGCGCAACCGAATCGCGCAGCGCTCGAATCGTTGAGTCTCGGCGGCGGTTTTTCCGAGCACGGCGATCGTCCCGAAGTGTTCGCGGCTTATCGCGATGCGCTCGCACCGCTCGCCCGCGAGTTCTCGCTTGCACATGAGTCAGGCCGCGCGATCTTCGCCGATGCCGGCCTCTTCGTCACCCGCGTGGTTGCGGTGAAGCACTGGCCGGAGCGCACCGTCGCGGTCTGCGACGGCGGCATCAGCCACAACTTCCTGCTCGCCAAGACTGAGTCGGTGGTCAAGCAACTGCAGGCGCCAAGACTCGTGCGGCAGGGGATGCCCGCAACCGGCCACAGCCGTCATGCGCCCGTGGTGTACGTCGGTAGCACCTGCAGCCGGGCCGATGTGATCGGCCGCAGCACGGACACCGCACCGCCCGAACCCGGCGACCTCGCCGTGTTCTCGCAGTGCGGCGCTTATAACCGCACATACACGGTCGATGGATTCTTGTCGCATCAGCCCGCGTTTGTGTACGTCAAACCAGCTTAAGCACAACCGAGGAATCCAACGATGAATGCTCAGATTCGCATGGCCGACGTGCTGGAACATGGCGCGCGCACCTGGCCCCACCATATCGCTTATTCGGACACGAGCCGCGAGATCACCTACGCGCAACTGGCGTTCGCCGTTCGCGCAGCCGCGGCTGCGCTACGCGAGCGCGGCGTGGGTTTCGGCGACCGGGTCGCGATCTATGCGCCCAAGCAATACGAGACCGTGGTCTCGCTGCTCGCGGTGAACCGTATCGGCGCGCTGTTCGTACCGGTCAATCCACAACTGAAGGAAGCACAGATCCAGCATATCCTCACCGATAGCGGCGCAACGCTGCTGGTCACCAGCCTGCAGCGCCTCAAGCGCATGCCCGCGCTCGCTACGCATGCGGTACTGCTCACCGAGGCGCTGGCCGAGGTCGTCCACGTGCCGCATACGCCCCACACGCCACTCGCACCACTCGCGCCGCAAGCACACCTGGACGCTTTGTTCGACGGCTTCGTGGCAGTCGACGACGACCCCGCGGCAATTCTCTACACCTCGGGTTCGACCGGCAAACCGAAGGGTGTGGTGGTGTCCCAGCGCAACCTGGTGTCCGGTGCTTACAGCGTGGCGGCTTACCAGCAGCTTCATTCGACCGATGTCGTGCTCGGCGTGCTGCCGCTCAGTTTCGATGCGGGCCTGAGCCAGCTCACCACGGCCCTGGTGTCGGGTGCGTGTTATGCACCGCTCGACTTTATGCAGGCTTCCGAGGTACCGCGTTATTGCGACGCCCGCCGGGTCACATCGATTACGGGTGTGCCACCGCTCTGGATGCAACTGGCTTCGGTGCCATGGAGCGATACCAGCCGTTCGCGCATCCGCCGCTTTGCGAACACCGGCGGCCACCTCGCTACGCCGTTACTGCGCCGCCTGCAGGCGCTTTATCTGAACGCGGACCCATATCTCATGTACGGCCTGACCGAAGCCTTCCGCTCGACCTACCTGCCGCCGGCGGACGCGCTGGAACGCCCGTCCTCCATTGGCCGTGCCGTACCCAACGCGGAGATCCTGGTGCTGCGTCCGGACGGCAGCGAATGTGGTGTCGATGAACCCGGCGAGCTCGTACATCGCGGCGCGTTCGTGACGCTCGGCTACTGGAACGAACCGCAACTCACCGCTCATCGCTTTCGCCCGGTACCGGCCGCGCACAAGCAGATCCCGCGCCACGGCGTGGCCGTGTGGTCCGGCGACATCGTGCGCCGCGACGCCGAGGGTTATCTGTATTTCGTCGCACGCAACGACGACATGATCAAGACGTCGGGGTATCGCGTGAGTCCGACCGAAGTGGAGGAAGTGCTGTTCAGCATTGGTCACATCCGCGAAGCAGCCGCGTTCGGCGTCCCGCATCCGGGCCTGGGCGAGGCAATCGTTGCGTGCGTGGTCTCGAGCGCCGACGCACAGGCCTGCCGGCACGACATCGCTCGCGCATGCCGTGAATCCTTGCCCACCTACATGGCGCCGTTGCGCGTGGAAGTACAAGCCGACGCCCTGCCGCGCAACCCCAACGGCAAGATCGACCGCCCCGCACTGAAGGCGCTGCATCTCGACGCCTTCACCGCATCGAAGATGGAGGAAAGCATCGTATGACCGCCCTCATGACGGCACCGCCCATATCCGCGCCAACGGGCCAGCGTTCGACAGAAACGCCCCTGGCTGCGAGTGTCCTGACGCTCGTAGGCGGCGTCGCCGTGCTGCCGCCGGCGCTCCAGTTCACCGCCGTGCAAGCCGATGAACGGCACCCCGGCTACCGTCACCTGCTGCTGCCCCAGGCGCGTTTTGCGCGGCCTCGCGGCCTCGGCAAGCACACCGACGAGGAAGCGCTGCGACTGGCGCCGACCGGTCCTTCGGCGCTGCGTATCGCGGCGCCGGGGCAGAGTCTGTCCGACCTCGCCGTCGATGCCGCACTCGACCTGCGCGATCAACTCGGCTCCGGGCAGATTGCGCAGACCACCCATGTGGTGGTGGCAAGCGCGGCGCTCAACGAGACCATCGGCGACTCGGTGGTCGGACGGGTGCAGTACGAACTCGGCCTGAAGGACGTGCTGCCGCTCGCGCTCGGCCAGAACGGCACGCTCGGCTGGTACTCGGCGCTGATGCTGCTCGACGGTTTGCTGGGCGAGAACGATCAGGCGCTGCTGGTCCTCGCCGATAAATGGCTGTACCCATTCTTCCGCCACTTCGGCGACCTGGTCGGGTATAGCGATGGCGCCGCTGCCGTGCTGGTGCGGCGGACGTCGGCGAACGCACAGCCCCAAGCGCAAACCGGCGCCTGGGGCACGCTCAAGAGCGTGATCGTGCAATACGGCACATCGTTTGATGACCCCTGGGGTTGCGCACCCGATTCACTGCGCGACGCCCTCGCGCCGCTCGCCGCCCGCGCGATCCTGCGTGCACTCGACCAAGCGCAGTTGCGCGCCGACCAGATCGACTGGTGCGTGCCGCCCGGCATCGACCCGGCCTTTGCCGCTCGCGTTGCCGATGCTGCCGCGATTCCACTCGCGCGCCGGGTGCATCGCGAAGCCACCGGTCACGGGTCATCGGCGGATTCGCCCACGTCGCTGCTGCAGCTTAGCCATGCAGCGAGCGCAAGTGCCCACGGCTTCGCTCTGGTGTGGGACGTGGCGCTGCATGGCGCCGCCGCTGCGGCCGTATTCGACTTGTCCGCAGGAGCTCTCGACGCGGTCATCAACCTTGCCGGAGAACCGTCATGAGCGTTTCGACGAGCGCCTACAAAGTCAGTTTGCGTGAACTGCGCTTCTTCTTGTGGGAGTTGTTCGACGTCGACCGCCGCTATCTCGCGGAAGGTCCCTACAGTGCGCACGATCGCGCCTATTACGACACCCTGCTTGAACGCGCCCGCGATTTCGCGCTTGATCTGGGCCGCAGTTACCGGATGGCGGACATTGAAGGCTGTCAGTTGCTCGACGATGGGCAAGTGCAGATTCCGTCGCATTTTCATTCGCTGTGGGCGCGCTTTCGCGATGAATGGTCTGCAACGCTGTTCGGCACCGAGCACGGTTTGCCGCCCATCGTCACGCAGATGATCTACGAGATGTTCATGGGTGCAAACCCGGCGTTCATGACCTATGGCGGGTTTATCCGCCCCGCCGTCAAGCTGCTGAACATGCACGGTACGCCGCTCCAGAAGGGCTTTATTGGTGCGTTGGAGAGCTACCGCTGGGACGCGTGTTTCTGCGCGACTGAACCGCAGGCCGGCACCGATCTCACGGCCGTCGCGTTACGCGCGACGCCGCTCGATGGCGATACCTATTCGATCAGCGGCGAGAAGGTCTACATCTCGGCGGGCATGCATGAGCTGACCGAGAACACGCTGTACTTCGTGCTGGGACGAATCGATACCGCCGCGCCGGATTCGTTCTCGCTCTCGTGCCTCGTGGTGCCGCGTTTCTGGCCCAACGAGGTCACCGGCGAACTCGAACCGAACCACGTTGAATGCATCGGCTTGCCGCGCAAGATGGGGTTGAAGGGCTGCGCGAATACGCATCTGGTGTTCGGTACCAACGGCACGACCCGCGCCTGGCTGCTGGGAAACCGCAAGAACGTGGGCCTGTTGCAATTGCTGCCGCTGATGAACCAGGCGCGCATGAGCACCGGCATGTTCGGCGTCGGCGTGGCGTCGAGTGCCTACCTGCATGCCGTTGAATATGCCGGCCGCAGGATGCAGGGTCGCCCCATCGAGCGTGCGTCGAATACGGGCGCGGCGCGGGTGGCGATCATCGAACATGCCGACGTGCAGCGTATGTTGCTCGATATGAAAAGCCGCGTGGATGGTTGCCGCGGTTTGCTCGGCAAGCTCGCGTCAACTGCGACTCACGCAGTGATTCTCGAAGCCACGCCGGGTGCCGATCCGTCGGAGATAGAAAAACATCGCAAGCTGCAATTGCTGCTCACGCCGATCTGCAAGGCGTTTATTTCGGATCAGGCGTGGCGTATCTGTGAGACAGCAATCCAGGTGCATGGCGGCCTTGGCTACACCGATGCCAGCCCGGTCGAGCAGAACGCACGCGACGTGAAGATCCTCTCCATCTGGGAAGGCACCAACTACATCCAGGCACAGGATCTGGTACGCGACAAGCTGGGCTTCGGGCGCAACTCGCGGCTGATTCGCTACTTCCGAGACGAGCTCGACGCGTTCCTTGCGAAAGACCACACGAGCGCAGCCGATGCCGCACTGCGTCCGCTGTTCGGTGAATTGCGCGCGAGCGCGGACCGGATCGAAGTGGCGCTGGACTTCATCGCGGGCGAGGTCCAGGACGGACATACGCATCGCAGCAGCCAGTTCTTCACGCGTTTTCTCGAGATGTTCGGGCTGGTGGCATCGGCATGGGTGCTGCTCGAATCGGCCTGCGTTGCCGAGCATCGTTTGCAGGACGCGGAGGTGATCGCCGATCCGGCCGAGGCCGCGTTCTATCGCGGCAAGCTTAAAAGCGCCCGCTACTTCTTCGCCAATGTGCTGCCGCTCACGGTGCAGCACGCGGGCGCCATTGCGTCGATGAGCGCCGCTGCGTGCAGCGTGACCTGCGACGAACTCGTACAGGTGGAATGACATGTCGACGATCGAATCGATACCGGCAGAAACTGGCGCTTCGTTACTTCAGCCCGACGCGCCGCCGCGCAATCTTCTGAGCCGTCCGGCAACGCGGCATCGCGGTACGCAGATCGACGGTGCAACGCTTGCGCCCGAAGGTCTGTGGGTGCGCGACAAGAACCTGAACGAGCTGATCGGGACGATGAGTTTCGAAGCCGCGCTCGCGCATCTCTGGTTCGACAGCGAGCCTTCGGCACAGCAGGAAGCCGGGGTCCGTACGAGGCTTGCGGAGCTGAGTCGCGTCGTGGCCAGAGGCACGCCGGCCGAGCGTGCCGCGGCGGCCATGGGTGCTGAAGGCGTGGAGATGGTGTTCGCGGCGGCGACTGGTTTTCTGCGAGGCCTGGACGACGTGCTGGCCGCGTGGCCCGACATCCCCCTGCAAGAGTCCGACCCCGACTTCGAGCAGACGCTGGCGTGTGTCGCAGCGGCGCCGTTTCTGATGCGAGCGGCGCTCGAAGGCCGTGCGGGTGCCGTCGCCCGTGCATCGGAAGACGATCACGCTCAACGTATGCTCACGCTCACCGGCGCATCACGTCAGGACGCCATCGCCGGGCAAGTCATGAATGCGCTGTTGATCGCCTGGCACGCGGGTTTCGGCTACATCACGCCAACTGTGCTCGCACCGCGCGTTGCGATCGGCACGGGCGTCACCCTCACGCAGGCAATCGCTGCGGGTTTCATGTCGAGCGGTCCTTCGCATGTGGGCGCGGCTCTGGAAGCCATGCGCTGGCTGCAATGCCTTCGTGCAGACGTTGCAACGGACGAACGCGACGCGCTGCATCACGCAGGCGTGGCGGCCGTTGACCGCACACTCGACGCGAGCGGCGCGTTGCTGTCCGGTTTCGGCCATCCGCTGTTTGTTGAAGATCCGCGTCCGCCGCACCTGCGCGCGCTGTTCACGGCATGGGGTTTCGACGGCCCTCACCTCACCCTCTTCGACGCCTGTTGCGAACGTGCTCGCGAACGCAAGGACCTCAATCCGAACATCGATTTCCTGACGGCGGCCGCCCTGCTCGACCTAGGCGTAACGGAACCGCGCTGGGGCGTCGGCGTCGGCCTGTGTTCACGAATTGCGGCGATGGCCGCTCATGCAGTAGAGCGCCGCCAGCGTCCCGCTTTCGGCGTGAACAGTGCAACCGCGCGCAAGTTGCACGCTGCTGTTCCGGTCGGCTGGCTTTGACTGAAGGCCCTGACTGTAACTCTGACTCATCCCCTTCCAATTTCTGCGAGAAACGACATGCTGCTCAAGAACCTCCGACCGGCGACTGACTATGACCGCTTCGCCACTGAAACGCTCGAACCGTGGGATCTGCTTTTTATCAGCCGGATTCGCCAGCTCGCCCGCTCGATGACCCCTGGCTCGTGCGCCGATATCGGTACGGCGACCGGCGTGGTACCCGTGCGTCTGGCCGCCGATCGGGCCATGGACGGCTGGCGTTTTATCGGTATCGATCTCGATCCGGCGATGCTCGAAGAAGGCCTGCCGCGCATCGAGGAACTGGGGTTTAGTGAACGTATCGAGATGCGTGTGGGCGATGCGCTGGACCTGCCTTTTCCCGACAACAGTCTGACCATGGCAGTGGGCCGCGCAACACTGCATCACCTGCCCAACAAAGCATTGAGCCTGACGGAAATGTATCGCGTGCTGGAACCGGGCGGCATTGCACTCGTGCACGACATGCGCCGCGACGCACCCGCGCATCTGCTCGAACGCTTCACGCAGATGCGCGCATCGGCTGACTATCCGCCGACGCACGTCGAAGAGAAGGTCACGCTGGCCGAGGCTCACGAATTGGTAGCCGAAGCCGGCCTCACCGAATTCGCGGCCATTTACAGCCCGAGTGCCGGCCTTGGTGCGCTCGGTTTCGAAATCCTGCTGAAGAAACCCGCCCTGGTATAAGCGCCATGACAACCGCAACGCTCAACGAAGAGCTGTCAGTGGCTACGCCCATGACGGCGGCGGCACGCAAGCTTGGCGCGCGTGACGTTCAATGCGCGCCTGTCATCGACGGCCAGACGCTGCCGCTATGCGTCACGCCGCTGAATCCCGCGCTGCGCTCCGATCCGGCCGTGTTCGCCGCGTGGTATCAGGCGCGGCTCGCGGTGATCGACGAGCTGCTCGACGAGTTCGGCGCGGTGCTGTGGCGCGGTTTCGCCGTGCCCGACACCGCGGATTTTGGCCGGCTCGGTGCGCTCTATCCGCCGCACGCGCACGGCTATACCGCAGGCGCTGCGCCGCGCAATGCAATCGCCGGACAGGTCTACGAATCCACCCGCATGCCCGCGCCCTTCAAGATCGGCTTGCATCAGGAAAAGGCCTATATGGCGTCGTTTCCGAGGTTGCTGGCGTTCTATTGCAAGAAGGTGGCCGAAGCCGGCGGCGAGACTCCGCTATGCGATATGCGCGCGCTCACGCGGCGTCTTGCATCCAGCGTGCAGATGCGTTTTGCAAAGCATGGCGTGATGTACCGGCGTAACTTCGCTGCCCCCGACGTACGCGTACCTGACACGGCGCACCCCGCCAATACACCGTTCGCCGAGTATCACCGGCCGTGGCACGAAGCCTTCGATACGACTGATCGCACAGCAGTCGAAACCTTGTGCCGCGAACGCGCGCTGAGTTACGAGTGGCTTGCGGACGGCAGCGTGACGGTTTCACACGTGGGACCTGCGCTGCTTGCGCACCCCCGCACCGGCGATGTCGTCTGGTTCAACCAGGCGAGCGCGCAGCATCCGAATCAGCGCTCCATGGGCGAGCTGAGCTTCCGTTACCTGGAGCGTGTTTTTCGCGAACGCGCGTCGTTTCCCTACGAGATCCGGCTAGGCAACGGCGAGCCGATATCGCTTGCCGATCTCGATCCGGTCTACGACGCCCTGGATGCTGAAACACGGACCTTCGGCTGGCAGGCGGGCGACTTCCTGATCATCGACAACATGCTGGTCGCCCATGGCCGCAACCCGTTCACGGGCTCGCGGGACATCCAGGTCATGCTGCTCGACTAACCGAGACCGATTGATATGCACCAGACCTTCCTCGCCTCCGTGCGCGCAGCGCTCGACCCCATGCGCGACTTCCGCTGGCCCCAGACATCGGGCAGCCGGCGCGCGCTCAACCCATGGGACGCGAACTGTGCGTTAAGCGCCGAATCCATCGACGTCCAGTCCGATGCGTTTCGATTCGCAGCCCAACGTGTCGCGTTCCGGCGCGGTGCGGTAACGGCTATCGTCGGACCGAACGGCGCAGGTAAAAGCACGCTGCTCGAAACGCTGCTGGGGTTCCGGCGCGGCGTGGGCGAACGCCTTCGCATTCTCGACGTGCCCGCCGATCGCTTCATGCGTGGCAGCGCGATGTTGCGGCGGCTCGGCGCGCAGTTGCAGCGTGTTGAATATCCGGACCATGCGCAGGTCGCTGAGATCGTGGCGTTGCATCGCGCGTTGTACCGACGGCAGGAACCGCATATTGCTGCCGCACTCGGGCTCGATGAACTGCGCGGACGGCCGTATCGCGTGTTGTCGAAAGGACAGAGGCAGCGCATCGACCTGTATATCGCGCTCGCGCACCAGCCCGAGCTGATCGTGCTCGATGAACCCTTCACCGGTCTCGACAAACACTACGCGGGCGTCGTCACCGGGTTGCTGCGTGGCAGGCCGGACGGTGCGAGCGTGGCGATGATCTGCCACTCCGGCGAAGAACTCGCGGCGGTTGACGACATCGTGTGGGTGCACGGCGGCGGCGTTCGTTATCAAGGCGCGAAACAGGCACTGAAGGAGCGGCTGGTGGGCGAGCTGCGCGGCCTCATGCATTGCGACGACCAAGCGCAGGCCGTGGCGCTGCACGAGCGTCTGAGGATGCTGCCGAGCGTCCAGCGAGTCAGCACGCCACAGCCCTTGCAGGTGGAGGTATTCGGTAACGCTTCGCTGCATGCCGACGTGCGCGACGTCATTGCCGACGCGGGGATCCGCCACATCGAACTCGCACCAAGCACCGACAGCGATCTGTTGCGTGCTTGCGCACAAGGAAAGCATCATGGCTAAAGTATTTGCAATGCTGGTGCGCAACGAGTTGCTCGGTTTCATGCGCAGCCGTTCATCGCTCTTCTGGGCACTCGTGTTTCCCGTGTTCCTGTTAACAGTGATGCTGTTCGCGTTTGGCCATTCGAGTTCGCTCGGGCAAGTGGATGTCGCGTTCGCCGGCGCGCCGGACACGACCTACGCGCAGGCTTGCCGCCGCGAAATCGAAACGAAGCTGTCGCAAAGCGGTACGGTGCAGCCGCGTTTTGTGGCTGCCGGGGCAACGGCGTCGAGCGCTGAACGCCTGACCGTGGTACTAGCCGCCACCGACGGACAACCTACCCGCGTGCGTTACGACTTCAACGGTTCGCTCGGAGTACGGGCCGCATCGCGGATCGTCGAAATGGCGCTGGCACGGTGCACCGCCGAACAACGCGGCATTCATACCGGCGAACTCGTGCGTTTCGAAAACAGCCTGCCCGCGCAACGTCCGTTCGACTACGGGACTTTCTTCGCCACCGGCATCCTGATCATGTCGTTCATGGCGATCGGCCTGAACTCGACCGCCGCCAGCATCGCGACGCTTCGGGAGCGCAACACATTCAAGCTCTACGTATGTTTTCCAGTCTCGCGGATGGTGTTCCTCGGCGCGTTGATCGCCGCACGCATGGTGATGATGGCGCTCTCCGCACTGGTCCTGCTGCTGGTCGCACGCTTCGGTTTCGGCATAGCGCTGCCGTTGTGGAGCGCCGCTGCGTTGCGCGCGGTGCCGGTTGTCCTGCTGGGTGCAGCCATGATCCTGAGCTTCGGCGTGCTGTTGGCGAGCCGCGCGCAATCGCTCGCTGCCGCGGAACTCGCGTGCAACGTAACGTATTACCCGCTGCTGTTTTTCAGCGATCTCACGATCCCCATGAACGGCGCGCCGTCGTGGCTCAAGGACGGCCTGAAGCTGATCCCCACCAACCAGTTTGCCGTGACGCTGCGCGGCGTGCTGATCGATGGCGCACAGTACTCGCACTTCGCTATTCCGCTTGCAGGCATGGCGCTCAGCACGCTCGTGTTTCTGCTGATAGCGAGCCGCGCGTTCCGCTGGCATCAGGTGTGAAGTCCCTGTCATATCTGGCCCCTCTCTCAACCCTTATTTGCGGGTTTTGTGCTCTCCCCACTTTTGCAAGGAGTCTCGAATGAAATCGAACAATGTCCTGTCCGCGTATCTGGCGCATGCCGCCAAGTTTCTGCCGGCCATCATCTTCCTTTGCTATGGACGCTTCGGTCCCGGCACTCCCGATCTCCGATGGAACGAGGCATTCCTGATAGGCGCCGTCCTCGGTGCAGTACATGGCGTGTGGTTGCTGAGCCGGCCTGAGCGGCACAGCATCGCGCTCGGTGTCGACTTGTATCTCGTGGTCGGCGGCCTGCTCGCGCTGGCCTCGCCGCAAGCCAGCCGCGCGTGGGGCGAGGAACTCGGACCGGCCGCCGTGCTGGTGTGCGTGCTGGTTGTAGGCGTGCTCAATACGCTGTGCTCGCCCGGCGGTTTCATCGACCGCAAGGGTATCGACCGCGAACGCACCCTCTCGCTCTCGATGACGATGATCGGCGTGACCGTTGCCGCGCTCGCCGTCTCGGTACTGATGCGCCACAGCCCTCTATGGGGTGGCGTGCTGCCGCTGGCCGCGCTGGTGTTTGTCCGCAGCCGCCTGCAACGCCAGGCAGCGCGGGCGAGCTAAGCCATGCAAGCCAATCTTTCGATAGACAGCCCTGCACCGTTCTCGTTCTCAGCCGCACTGCCTGAGCACGCGTGGCTGACCGGATCCGCGTGCGCGCCGTATCTCACGGACGTGATGCAGCACAGCGGCGCGGCGCTCGCTGTCGCGTTGCCGGAATCGACGGCACACCTAAGCGAACTCGTGCGGTCCGCCTTCGCTCAGGGCGTGCGCCTGATCCCTCAGGGAGAGCGCACCGGCCTCGTAGGTGCCGCGGTGCCCGATCGGTCTGGCAAGCAATGTGTGGTATCGCTCGCGCGCATGAATCGTGTGCGCGACTTCGATCCTCTGAATCGCAGCATCACCGTCGATGCCGGCATGCGCCTCTCCGATCTCAACCGCCATGCTGCCGCGGCGGGCCTGTGCCTGCCCCTTGACCTGGGCAGCAATCCGAGCGTCGGTGGGTTGATCGGCAGTAACGCGGGCGGCAGCCGGCTGCTCAAGTACGGAGATGTGAGGCGCAACGTGCTGGGTCTGGAAGCCGTGCTCGCGGATCGCGACGGCACCGTGCTCGACATGCTCGCGCCGCTGCGCAAAAACAATACGGGACTGGATCTGAAGCAGATTTTCATCGGCGCCGGCGGTGCACATGGCGTGGTCAGCGCGGTCTCATTCGCGCTCGCGCCCGTCGAACGCTCGACCCTGGCTATCTTCATCGCGTTCCATACTTACGCCGACGCCGCGCTAGCGCTGCAGCATTTCGAAGACACGTTTGGCGAGATGCTAAGTGCGTACGAATTCATCTCAGCGAGCGCGCTCGCCCGGGTACGCCAAACGTTCCCGGCGCTTTCCACACCATTCGACAACACAGGGGCCGCGTGTTTTGCGCTGGTCGAAATAGCCAGTGCGATGACGGGTCTCGACACGTTGTTCGAGACGCGCGCGCTGGAGGTGCTCGAAACGCTCGGCCACGATGGCGGGGTAATCGACGCGGCGCTGGGCGCGAGCGAACGGTTTTGGCGGATTCGCGACAGTTTGCCGCTCGCCGTGGTGCACGACGCCCTGCCGCTTTCCTTCGATGTCTCCTTTGCACGCGGCACGCTCGTGCCGTTTCTCGAGGACACCGGGCGCTGGCTCGCGGCGGCGCATGCGCCCTTGCAGTGTTACGAGTTCGGTCATTTCGGCGATGGCGGCTGTCACCTGATCATCGCGATTCCGCATGCCTTGGCGGGCGCTTATGGACCAATGCGGCAGATCGGCCTGCGCAGCGAACTGTACGAGCGGGTCAGGAAGTTCGGCGGCAGTTTCAGCGCTGAGCATGGGATCGGACCGTCGAATCTCGCGTACTACCGCAAGCTGGTACCGGAAGGCGTGCGGACCACGGCGCGCGCCATTCAGGGCGCGCTGGACCCCGCGCATCTGATGGGGCGCTTTCGGTATTAGCGCGCTATCGCTTGAACCGGTCAGCTCGTCACGCCACGCACCGACTCACGAATTCCACTGTTTTGGAGCAACCGATGCCTGAATTGAAATCCCCTTTAGCCGCAGATTCGGTCGATGTCGCCGAAACATTGCAATGGGACTACGAGCGCCGCGAACCAGTTAGCCCGCTGCCAGTGTCGGGCGCGCTGATTTCCGTCGACGGTAACGAATACGTCATCACGCTGGCGCCCGATCAGCATGCGAACGCGTCATTATGGCGCGTGTTCGAGAGCATCAAACGACTTGAAGGACGGGCTACTGGCAATGCGAAAAGGCTCAAGGTTGCGCCGGCGGACACGAATTGATCCGACCGTCACAACGGCGTTGTCACGTTGAAGGGGGCGGGACGCACTACCGCTAAGCCGCGATATCTTCCCAGAAAGCGGACGGATCAATGGGATGGATGGTTCCCTGTCGGAACGAGCACGCCTCCGGACTCTGAAGGGCAAAGCGATTGTCAGTCTCAACGATCATCCGGACATCGAGAGTGAACCAAACCATGGGAGGTCAATTCACGCGCGCTCGGCGCGCACTTGGCGAGTTTGCAACTGCAGAAGTCTTGGTCAACACGGCAAGTTTCTTAACCGAGAATTCTTCGTTGAGAACAGCAACTCTGACCTGTGCCAGACAGTGCGCTCCCTCGTCCGTCCATCGCATTTGTTGCTTCTTCGCCATGCGATGGCTGACTACCAGGTTCACCGCGGACTCGGCAATGCTGCTGCTGATCGATAGCCCCTTGTGATAGCGCATGCCATAGTTCACAAGCGTACCGGCGTTGTTCTCGATGTAGAAGTACAGGCGGCGCAGGTTCCAGTACAACGTCGAGTGCTCATAGCGTTCCTTCGCCAACAGCGTGGCATCCAGGGCCTTGATGCGGGACACCGATTGCCGGCCCTTTCCATGCCAAACCAGCCACTTGGCGTGATCGATCTTTGTCTCTACAGCGATTCGCTCGTGGGGCTCCATCGTCTGGCTTCCTAACACCGAGTTCTTGGCAGCCTCGAACTTCATCGCGATGTGAAACCAGTCCAGGATCCTTCCCCTGGCGAGCTGGCTGCCGTCCACAGCCTTGCCGAATTCGCCAGCGTCATCGCTGATCACGGTGACCCGCTCGTCTGGAGCCACGCCGCTCGCATAGAGAAATTGGTC
>Ga0105856_1000168_pt1 | contig 35059 bp, 37 predicted proteins | sample OrgsoiDNA_201060_FD_89681 | JGI IMG/M metagenome (GOLD analysis project Ga0105856, IMG submission 89681) | Permafrost soil microbial communities from the Arctic, to analyse light accelerated degradation of dissolved organic matter (DOM) -... | ecosystem: Environmental > Terrestrial > Soil >...
CAGCAGCGCGATGCCGTTATCGTCGCTCAGCACCTTCATCAGCCAGCTGACGGGGCCCTCCCCGTCTTTTCGGGCAGGCAACGCCGTCAGGGAGTCCGCCGTCCGGTGCAGCTGCTCCGCCAGCTCAGCTAAAGACGTCAGGCTGCCCGGGGCAATATGGCACAACAGAGGGTCGGCCCTGAGCAGGTCAAAATAGGCGCTGAAAGGGGCATCGGCGGGCAGTTGCCGGAAGGTCGTCAGCAACGTTCCGGCCTGGGCGCCCTGCTGTAGCAGGGTACGAAAGCGCGTTACCTGCTGCGGGGGCAATAAATCGGCGAGGAGCGGGCTGGCAAGCAGCGTCTGCGTAGTGTCCAGCAGGGTGCAGATATTTTTTTCCCGGCCATCCCCCCACACACCTTCCCCCACTGATCCGGCGTCGAGAGCCAGATCGATCCAGGGGAGTAATTCCCCGATGCACCCGGGAACATTGTCTTTATGGCTTTCAATCAGGTGTTTGATTTGCACCAGCCTGGCGGGGAGGCTTTGGGACGGACTGTGATAAAGTTGGGCAATCTGACGCGACAGGCGCATGTATTCCCCGGCCAGCGCCTCTCCCTGCTTCAGCGCTGACGCCATTAACCGCTCAGCCACCTGCCGGATCAGCCATTCGGTCAGCGTGAGGAGCAGGCGGGTATCTTCTTCGGGGTCTGCCCGCCTGTCTGCAACCGCGCTCGCGCTGGCCTCAGCCGCGGGCTGACTGACAATATTTGCACGTTCGCAGGGGACGTCGCGGCGCAGGGCCACGGGGGTATCCTCTTCTGCCGTGGCCGGGTCGTCAGGGGCTGAAATGTCGAGCGGATTATCCGTCACGTCCCGCCAGATGAGCCCGGCCGGCAGAGGCGGCAACGCCGTCAACCGGTTTGACGAGGCATCCAGATGGGTTAACCCGGCGGGCAGCGCGGGCAACTCCGTCAGCTGGTTGTCGGCAACCACCAGTTCGGTGATCTCCGGGGGCAGCGACGCCGGCAGCGAGCACAGGCCTAATCCCCTCAGGTCGAGCTGCCCGGCGGACTCTGCCAGACACGTCGCCATTCTCGCCGCGGCCACGCCCCGTGACTCTCCGGTGCCGGATGCCGCAGGGTCTTCTGCCCACGCCGCCCATTCTGCCAGATACTGCCGCTGGGTTTTTAGGTCAGCCGCCGGGACCTCGTCGCCCGTGGACCGGTTGCTGACAGAGGTGTGTGATAAATTGTGCGTAGACAAGACCATTTTCTCTCTCCTTAAACCCGACATCGCAGGGTCTTCGCCAAAAACACCGGCGATCCCCGTTCAGTTCATTTGCAAGGAGGATAAATGCAGCCCGGTTATTCCGGAGTCGGGCTATCGCCTGATTTATCGCCGTCTTCCCCTGTTTCATAGTCAAGGTCTAACACCAGTCTCAGCAGCGCCGCCACGGGTTCAAACAGCGCCTCAGGGATCATCTCGCCGCAGTTCACGTCGTGGAACAGCTGGCGGGCTAACGGGATATTTTCCACCACCGGAATGGCGTCTCGCAGCGCGAGATTAACGATATGTTCCGCTCTGGCATCGATTCCTTTGGCCACTATTTTAGGCACTGGCATGTCTACCGGGTGGTAACCCAGACAAACGGCAATGTGGGTTGGGTTACGCACAATCACTGCCGATTGTTTGACGTTCTGCGCCAGACTTCCACTTTGCATCTCGCGCTGCAGCTCACGCCGACGCTTTTTCATCTGCGGATCCCCCTCCAGATCTTTATGCTCCTGCTTAACATCCTCTTTGCTCATGCGCTGCTGTTTCAGGGTGTTATGGTTCTGGAAGGCATAGTCAAACGCGCCCAGCACCCCATAAAACACCATCAGGACATACCACATCCAACACACGAAGGTAGAAAACAACGGCAGCGCACAGGCCGTATCACAGTTAGGCAGCGCCTGAAAAGTCGGGGCGTAGTAACAAAAAAGAGCCACAAAAATCAGACACAGCAGGATCACTTTCAGGCTGGATTTCAGCAGCTCAACCAGACTGTGCAGTGAAAATATCTGTTTCAGATTACTGACGGGGTTAATACGTTCCCCCTTAAACCTGAGCGCTTTACTGGCGATGACCACCCCCACCTGCGCCAGCACGCTGCCCACCGTAGCAACCGCCAGCATGCCGCCAAACAGCGCGAGCATCAGCCCGACGCTGCTTATCAGTTCGTGGGTCATGACCCCGACCGCATAGATAAAAGGCTTATTAATCAGACCTGCACAGAGAACGATCAGCGCCGCCACGCGTTGCAGCAGAACATCAGCAAAAAAGTGGAAAAAAACCAGCACCGCGACCAGTTGGATACCAGAGGTGATTTCAATGCTTTTAATCACCTGACCTTCTTTGCGGCCGTCGCGCTTTTTTTTCTCGGTAGGCTGTTCGGCTTTTTCACTCATGGCTGGCTAACCACTGGCTGGCATGACGGTACAGGGCTTCGTTTTCTAGCTGGTAGTGATGAAAAGCGTAAGGCAGGGAGAGCAGCAGCAAAAACAGCGCCAGCGCACTTTTTATCGGCATCGACAAAAAGAACACATTAAGTTGCTGAGCCGAACGATTTAACAGCCCCAGCGCCAGATCGGCCAGCACCATGCTCAGCACCGCCGGAAGTGCGAAGCTTAAACACAGGCGATACAACATCTGCCACTCGGTGAGCAAGAAATCGAAAAACGCCTGATCGAACACCAGCGCCTTGCCCGGTGGAAAATAGCGATACGAATCATACAGCGCAGAAAGCAGCAGATTAATACCGCCATTCATGAAGAATAATGCACAGAGAAACTGGTTGAACAGCAGGCCGAAGATTGAGGTCTGCACCGACATAGAGGGGTTAAACACGGTGCCCATCGTCGCCCCGCGCAGCGTATCAATTAGAAAACCGGCCATATCAACCGCCCAGAAAGGGATCGCTGCACAGAAACCCAGCAACAGGCCAATCATTATTTCGCCGGGGATCAGGCTCAGCCAATCCCAGCCGTGGTGAAGAACCGGTTGCACAAAGATAAGCGGCAATATCGGCAAAGCCAGGGCCAGCAGCACCCCGTTTCTGATCAAAGAGGAACCCAGGCTGCCAGCCTGTAGCAGAGGAAACAGCAGGGTCAGCCCGAGCGGTCTCATCATGGCAAAGGCCACGCTCACCAGCCCATCGTTAATCAGGCTCATCCTCCGTGTACCCCTATTTGCAACAGCACCTGCCGTGTGTACCCCAGCAACAGAGCGCCCAGCCAGTGGTAGGTCACCATCAGCATCAACGCCACGGCCAGCAGCTTAATCATAAACTGTAAGGTTTGATCCTGGATCTGGGTGAGCGCCTGAAACAGGCTGACGAGAATCCCCACCACCGAGGCCACCACCACCACCGGCAGCGAGGTCATCAGTACCAGCCACAACAGCTCGGTCACCAGGTGTGTCAGGCTGGCGTCATTCATACAAAACTCTGTACCAGTTGGGAAAGGATCAGATCCCAACCGCCCGCTAACAGAAAGATCAGCAGTTTGAACGGTAATGAGATAGTCATTGGCGACACCATCATCATGCCCATCGCCAGCAAAATATTGGAGACCAGCAGGTCGATGGCGAGGAACGGCAGGTAGATGAGCAAACCAATGCGAAATGCCTGCGTGAGCTGGCTTACGGTGAACGCGGGCAGCAGGATCAGCAATGAATCAGGTTTCACGCGCCGGCGGGCTTCTGGCGGCCAGGTTTTGGCAATCAGCTGATGAAAATAGCGCACTTCTTTTCCGTCGGAATTTTTTTCCAGGAATCGGCGATAGGGCCCCAACGCCTGGCTGTCCCAGTTGCTCATCCACGGCGGTGCACCCGCCTGCGCCACCGGATGCCAATGGGCTTTCACTGCCAGCACCGTCGGCGCCATGATGAACATCGAGAGCGCCAGCGCCAGCCCGTACAGCGCCATATTGGGTGGCACCTGTTGGATCCCCAACGCATTGCGCAAAATTGAAAACACCACCGCCAGCTTGAGGAATGAGGTACCCATAACCACCGCCAGCGGCAGCAGCGACAGGACAAAAAGCAAGGCGATGAGCTGCCAGGGAGAATCAGGTAAAGCCATGGTATTTTCCTTATTAATGGCGTGTGGGTTAATCCGTTATACCCCCCTCCCATCGCACCACTATCAGGTGTTCGCTGTATCCTCCGCTGTTTACGTGTCTGCCGACGGACTCAGATACCAGCGGCTGATGCGCACCAAAAAGCTGTCGCCGCAGCCGACCAGATCGCCATGACCAATCACTCGCCCATTTAGCCTGAGCGTCACCTCAGAAGAAAAACGCACGTCGACCGGCAACATATCCCCCTCGCTGAGCGTGCGCAGCACCCCCAACGCCATCTCAACCTGCCCCACTTCCACCAGCACCTTTTGCGGTAAGGTATCAATACTCAGGGAGGATAAAGGCGGGGAGTCGTCCCGCTCTTCAACCAGCAGGCTTTCAATATCCTGCACCAGTTCGTTAATCTGCATATGTTCCTCCGTATTAAATGTCACCCGCGCCACCGCCCCGGTAACCAGCGGCAGCGCAAACACGCCGTCCCGCAGTGCGCCAAAGGTTTGCATGCGTATGCCTGCGCCAGTTTGCAGTTGCTGTAATTGCGCCAGCGAAAGGCGGCACTCTCCGGCATACAAGGTAAAAACAAGGGGCGGCAGCGTATGAATGCGCCTTACCGCGGGAAGAATCTGCCCGGTGAGGGTTTTGAAATAGCTACCCGGCCAGTCAAATAACAACGCATGAAAAACGTGGTGTTCGATATACCAGCTGAATGTCAGCGCCATCTGCTCAGGCACACAGCTGCACGCAGAGAAAACGCTGCCCGGTACCACTTCAGCGCCGCTCGCCGCAAGCAACGGAGAAAGCCCCCACTGCGCAACACCCTTCAACAATAAGGGGTCGATAGCCGCGCTGTCTGACGTACCCAGCAGTGCCTCGCACCAGGCTTGCCAGTCATCTTCCAAAAGCCAGACGGCCCCCGTATGAGTGCCGAGCGTTACGGCGATCACCACGCCCCGCCGTGCATATTTCCACTCCTGTACGGCAATATGTAACACCCCCAGGGTTACGCCTTCGGCAGGCAGGCAGGTAGCTAAGTCACTTTCAACCGGTACCATGTTTGGCATACACCACCTCCAGAATCACCCGATGCCCGGCTTCCAGCAGGCTGGCGTTCAGCCAGGCTGAAAAAGGGTTCAGGGCGATGAATAACCGGTATTCCGGCACGAAAACCTTGAGATGTATTTCCCCCTCGCTCTCATGAATTTCGCACACTAACCCCGCCGCAGGCCCCCCGACTAACCGATAGCGAGCGGGCTCCCTGCCAGCCGCCGGCTTACCGCCGACGTTCGCTGTTCCAGATGCCGCCTGCATAAGCAAGTGGGCAAAGCGCATTTTGTCTGGTTGCGGGTTTTCTTCCCCGCTGTCCTCAGGCAGGGAATGCCATAGGCTGCCTTCAATTTTGACAATATTCATTGTTCAGCAGGCTCCTGAGTTTTTCTTTTTTTTTCATCACCACAAGCAGTTCCCGATGCAGGCCATCCCATCGTGCCTGCACGTTTTTCTGCCTGTCCAGCAGCGACCGTTGCTTCAGTGCAAGGTGGTATTCCTGATGAAATAACCCGTTCATTTTTTGCTTCTGCGCCAGCAGTGCGCTGGCCAGTAAGGTGCCTGACCAAGTCAGCAGGTGGTTTAACGCGCTGGCAAGTTCAGTGCGACGTACCTGACATTGCTGCTGTTCGGCTTCAATTTGCCGCTGTTGCCCCGAGAGTTCGGCCATCTGCCGTCGCACTCGGTCCTCGCGACGGTCTTTTATTTTCAGTAAACAGCGCAGCGTTAGTCGCCCGTCAGATCGCGTAGCCTGTGCAGCAGTTCGTCGACGTTGCATGATTCATTCCCCTGTTGTTGCAAAAAATGGCCGATCGCGGAATAGCGATCTACCGCCCGATCGGCCAGCGGATCTTCACCCCGCTGGTACTCGCCGACGCGCACCAGCAACTCCACGTCGCGGTACACCGCCAGCAATTGACGTAATGCATTCGCCAGTTCGCGATGCTCTGCGCTGGTGACCATTGGCATGATGCGGCTGAGGCTGGCTAACACATCGATAGCGGGAAAATGCGCGGATTCCGCTAACTTGCGCGATAACACAATATGTCCATCAAGCAGGGCCCGAACTTCGTCGGCCAGCGGTTCATTCATGTCATCGCCCTCCACCAGCACGGTGTAAAACGCGGTGATGCTGCCGCATGCGCCTTTTCCGGCGCGCTCCAGCAGGCGCGGCAGAGCAGCAAAAACGCAGGGTGGATAACTGCCCGGTACCGCCGTCTCCCCGCTGGCGAGCGCGATTTCCCGCGCCGCACGGGCGTAGCGCGTGAGTGAATCGGCAAATAACATCACCCGCTTGCCCTGATCGCGAAACGCCTCGGCGATCGTGGTGGCGACGAACAGCGCCCGCATGCGTTCCAGCGCTGGCCTGTCAGACGTCGACACCACGGCCACGCAGCGGCTACGCGCCTTTGCGTCGAGCGTGTGCTCCAGAAATTCACGCACCTCGCGACCCCGTTCGCCGATCAGCACCAGCACGTTGATCTCGCTGTCCGGGCTATGGCACAGCATCGACATCAGCGTACTTTTACCCACGCCTGCAGCAGCGAAAATGCCGATACGCTGGCCCTCGCCGCAGGTTAACAGGCCATCGATAGCGCGAATGCCGGTGAGCATCGGTTCGGTAATAATTTGCCGGGCCAACGCCTGCGGCGGCGGTGCGTCGTAGTCACGCCACGGCCCATGTAGCGGCGCTCCGCCGTCCAGAGGGCGGCCCATGCCATCAATGACACGCCCCAACAGATCGGACCCCACAGGGACCCGATGGCGACGAGCCAGCGGCTGCACCTGTTGTCCACAGTACAAACCGGCGGTGCTGATAAACGGAGAGAGCTGCGCGTTGGCACCGTCAATGCCGACCACTTCGGCTAATGCACCGTCAGGCAGCAGGCGGCACACTTCCCCCATAAAAACGTGGGGAAGATATGCGCTGAGCAACGTGGCACCGATATGCAGCAAACGGCCCGTTTTGAGATAACCGCCCGGAGGTTCACCCGCTGGCGTCAGTCGCGCCTCCAGCCCTTCGACGATATGTCCGCATGCCTCAATCTTCATCACCGGCGAGCTCCTCCGGACTGAGATCGATGCTATGCACCACCTGTACCGGGCAGCTCTCACCCAGTTCTTGCCAGGAGAGCACCGCTACAGCGAACAAATTTGCCTCAATGATTTTGCGCAGAAAACGGCGGGCATCGACCGAGGTGACGATGCGTAAATCGCCATGTTCCTGTAGCGCGGCGGTAACCAGGCTCAGGATACGCACGTTTTGCTGATGGCTCAGCGCGGCATAGGTTCCCATCGCCGTTTGCCGGATGGACTCACGGATCAGGTTTTCGATGCCTTCACCGATGCGCAAAACACGCAGCGCTTCACCGTCGGATTTCACCTGATGCAAAATCTGACGCCGCAGCGCAATGCGTACGTACTCTGTCAGCATCAGTACGTCTTTTTCGCGTGGCGCCCATTCGATCAGGGTGCCAAAAATCATGCGCAGATCGCGAATCGACACGCTTTCTGCCACCAGGCGCTGCAGGGTTTCGGTAATTTTACTGATGGGTAACTGCCGCTGAAGCTCTTTCACCAGCTCGGAATAGCGCTTTTCCATCGCGTCCATCAGATAGCGCGCTTCCTGCACGCCGATAAACTCCGCCATGTGGCGCAGCAGGACCTGCCGCAATAGCCAGGTAATACGTTGATTGCCCTGCACCACCGACAGGCCGATGCCGTGTGCCTTTTTCCCCATCTCCGCTGACAGCCAGCTGATTTGCCCCATGCCATCAGGCAGGGTGACAGCGCTGCCCTGCAACTGTTCCGCTGTCCCCTGAATCAGACAGCTTCCCTCCATGGGGACTGCCAAGGCAAACACCGGCACCTGGTAGAGCAGCACGCTGATGCCGTTCACCGTCATCTTTGCATCCACAACCACGGTCACTTCAGGCAATGGCACGCCATACTCTTCAAACAACGCCCAGCGCATCGCATCAATTTCGCCTGCCAGGGTGGCGCAATTGAGCACGGGCGTGAGGCGCAGCGTCAACGGACGGGCACCCGGCAGCATGGCGTCATCGGTGGTGTCATTGGGCATCCCCTCTGCACCTGCGCTGGGGTGGCGGGAGCGACGCCAGATTAAGAGGAGCGGCAGAGACGAAAGCGCGGCCATGACAAAGAAATCGATGAACGGAAAACCGGGGATCACGGAAAACAGCAGCAGCACCGCGGCGGTGAGCATCAACGCCTGCGGCTGCCTGCCAAGCTGGGCGCTGAGTTCGCTGGCGAGATTCTGTTTTTTCTCCCCCGGTACTCGCGTGACAACAATACCGGCGCTCAGCGAGATCAGCAGCGAGGGGATCTGACCGCACAGACCATCACCAATGGACAGCACGCTGTAGGTTTGTACCGCGTCGCCCAGCGACATGCCGTACTGCACCACTGCGATAATAATGCCGCCGATAATATTGACCAGCACCACAATGATCCCCGCAATGGCATCGCCTTTAACGAATTTCATCGCCCCATCCATCGCCCCAAGGAACCGGCTCTCCTGCTGAATATGTTGCCGCAGTTGACGCGCCTGGTTGGCGTCAATGACGCCAGCACGCAGGTCGCCGTCAATACTCATCTGTTTGCCGGGCATGCCATCCAACGAAAAACGTGCGCTGACTTCGGCTACGCGCTCGGTGCCTTTGGTGATCACAATGAATTGTACGAGGGTGATAATGGTGAAAATCACCAGCCCCACCGTTAAATTCCCTCCCACCACGAAATGACCGAAGGCATCAACAATGTCACCCGCGTTGTGTTGCAGCAGCACCAGACGCGATGTGCTGATGGTCAGCGAAAGGCGATACAGCGTGGTAATAAGCAACAGCGAAGGGAAAACCGACAGATCCAGCGGATCGGTAATATAGATGGAGATCAGCAGCAAAATGACCGAAAAAGTAATATTCACAGTGATCAAAATATCCACCATGAACGTCGGCAACGGCAGGATCATCATCACGATGGCGATGAGCAGCACCACCGCCAGAATGACGTCTTTCCGCCCCGCACAGGCTGCTAACCCGCGCTGGAGTCTGTCCAGATTCATTACAGGGGTTGGCATAGTGTCTCCAGAAAACGCTGTTGGCGACGATGCAGCCATAGCCAAAGCTCAGCGCCGCTGTCTGCCACCGGAGTGGCGCTGATGACCAGACCGCGACGCAGTTGGAAAAATCGTTGGGGAATACCGGAAAAACGCGCGGGCTGCCAGCTGCGCAGTGCCAGCAGGAGCCGATCGTTATCATACGGCGTCGGCGGCAGGCATTGGCTGATATGCATGCGTCCGCCGCGGTAATTGAGCCAGGTTTCGTACTTCGATGTACACCAGTACATGTCGGCAGAAGCGCGACAACTATCCAGATCGGCTAACTGAATGAACAGTTGGATATTGCGCTCGGTTATCAGGTCTAACGTCATGGTCACCTCCGCCTAAACAGGGTACAGCGTCCCAGATACGGCGCAGGCGGGTAATCAGGCCATCACCTGATTACCCTTCAATCCCCTTAATACGGTGACAATTTGTTCTCGTTGATCTTCATCGTTAAAGCAGTTGTCTGGCAGCAGTGAAAACAGCGCGTCCAGATGCTGCAACAGCCGGTTGAACAGCGCGGGAGAGGAAACCAGCGGCGTCAGGCGAGCCGATAACCATTCGTCAAATACCCAGCATTCGGTGATGATATCAATCAGCAGCGGCAGCAGAGAGTTCGCCGGCAGCTGGCATAACACCTCTTCCCGCAGGCACTCTTTTTCCAGCCCAAAAAACAGCAGCAAACGCCGCAGCCGCACCAGCACCGTCGCCAGCCGCTGCTGCTGAGCACCGACAACGCAGGCGGAAAGCTCAAATGCCATCATCCGCAGCAATACCCTGACCCGTTGACGCCTGTCGGGCCAATCCATCATGCGCCGGAACCATTCACTCAGCGAGACGGTCTCTTCATCCATTGCTTGCCGGAATAACCGCATGAGCGGCACAAATGCGCTTTTGTCGACGGTGCCCAGCTCAAGCATGCCAAACAGCGCGGCCTCCCAACCCTCTTCTTCCATCAGCGCCGCCAACCGGGCGCTCAGCGTTTTTCTTTTATTGTGGTCGGCCATGCAGGCAGCAAGGAGTGTGGTGACGCTGAGGATCTGCTGGCCAAGGTGTTGCCCGGTGCCGTCTTCCACCCATGCTGCCGGTATTCCACCTTCCTGCTGCTGCATACGCTGGATCATTTTCAGCAGCGCATGCTGGCGCAGCGCCTGGCGATCGCGTAAAACAACATTCTGCTCATCGCGCAACCGCCCACCCAGCACCATGCCCATATCTTCCAACGTTTCAGTCAGCGCACCACCCGATGCTTCCTGCAACTCCAGTATCGCCATGTCCATCGGTGAAATGTTGTTCTCGGCCTGATGCGGCGGCACATGACTGGTGACTGGCGGCAGGGTTTCAGTTATTTTCATCGCTGACTCCGCTTGCAGGATCTGCGCTACGCAGCCAGGCGAGTAACTGCTGGAAATGGTCGCTCAGGGAGAACGCCACTGACAGCTGCGGCGAGGCCAAAATAGCGCGGTCGCAGGGGAATTGTGGTTCAGTGACCAGGGTGAAGCGGCTGCCAAACTCACGGATAATGCGTTCTTGCATAGCGGGATGGATGTGCAGGGTTAACGCCCCTTCCGTTGCCATCTGCCCGGCCTGTTTTGCCAGCCGGGCACACAGCAGGTCATCCAGCGGCTGCTGCTCAAACCACGCAGTGAGTACCCGCGCGATGCTGTGGTGAATGCGGGCCGATACCCCGGCAATCAGCTGCTGCTCCAGCGCTTCACCCTCAAAGAGACTGGTGATGTGCGTTTTGAGCCACTGAGCTTCGTAGCGGCAAAGCGTTTCCTGCCTGATCTGCTCTTGCTCTGCGCGCATCTCCCCATGCATCTGATGCCGGGTTTTATTCGCCTCACGGATTAGCGCTTCGGCTTTTCGACGAGCCGATTTGAGGATAGTGACCGCACTTTTTTCGGCCGCCGCCTGGGCTGTGGCCTGACGATACTGCCCGGCGAGCAACTCAGCGGCGATAATTTGCCCTGCGGGCGGCTGCCAGTTCAGTTCGGTCAGGGGGAGTTGACGGTGGGACATAGTATGCGCTCCAGTGAATTCATCGCAAGCGTGGGTAGCGGTGGCCACAACGCACGTTCGCAGGGGGGGAATGTGATCAGCACCGCGTATAAAACCGGGTCGTTCTGCGCGGCACGGTACAGCACGGAGGTACCGAGTCGGGTTGCCATCACCATGAGATCGTCGGGCGAAAATACCCGCCCCTTTTTGCCACTGCACAGACCAAATAGCTGCCAAATCAAGGCTTCATCGAGCCTGTGCAGGATCGCCTGCCGATAGTCTGGCAGCAGGAAATAATCGTGACAGTCAAGGAGTAGCAAACCCAACGCCAGCGCCAATGACGCGATACAGGGTGCCAGCTGCGCGATTCGCCTCTGATGCGCGTTGAGCTTTGCGGGCAACCGGGGTGTACCGCGCTGCGCACGCAGAGCCTCATTCAGGCAACGATCCAGACGGGGTGAAAGGCCATAATACCAGCCGGCTTGGGGCAAAAAGCCTATCGTGGTAAACCAGCCTGAATGCGCATAACAGGCGGGCTGCCAGAGGTATCGATGCAGTTGCAGAACAAGATCGTCAGGTAAATCTTGCGGCCCGGTCAGGTGCGTCTGCGCCACTTCAGCACGATCATCATCATGAGCATCAGCAACACCATAATGAGCGAGGGAAGTAGGAAACGCTGATGTAAGGTTAGCCATTCTATCACCCTCCGCAGAGGCTGATACGCATCGGGCGCATTCGCCACCGCCTGCATTCTAAATTCTGCCGGCTGCATCAAAATACCGATTTGGTTGTACTGGATCCCGGGAATAGATTTCGCGACTAGATTTTTAATTTCTACCCGAGAAGCTTCCAGATTCACCTGCGGCGAATATTTGATAAACACGGCGACCGAACCCGCTCCCGTCGCCCCCTCGTCATCGGGCGCAGGCGAAGCGATGGTGACATCGGCATGCACCACGCCATCCATTTGGCTCAACATGCCTTCAATCCGTTGTTCTTTGAGAAATAATATTTTTTGCTGCTCTTCCGCCGGTGAAACCACCAGCTGATTCGGCGGGAACATGATCTCAGCGGACGTGTAATGTCGGCGTGGGAAACCGTTTAACCGCAAAAGCTCTACGGCATTAATAAACTGCGATTTCTCCACCCGCAGGGTGACGCCACCGCCTTCTGCTGGCTGTTTATCGGCATCAATTTGGTGCTGCATAAGGATTGCCAGCATCTGGTTGGCGTCTTCCTCCGGCAGCGCGCTGTAAAGTTCAACGCGGCAGCCAGTCAGCAGCAGCACCAGCGCGAGGATCGGGATACAGCGCGCCCGTTTCATGCCATATTCGCCAGTTTATTGACCGACTGAGAGACCGCGCCGGCGATTTTGGCACCCAGGTCCACGCCGACAGTGGTACTCAACGTCTCTGCCTGACGTACTAACATCTGCTGCGGGGACAATGCCCCCACGTCACCCTGTGGCATACCTGCATACAGCAGTTTGTTGAACGCCGTCGCTTTTTCACTGGTCGCTGAATTTAACGGCGACGCCGCGATCTCGCCCGAGTTGGTGGCCAAATAGGAGGCCGCTGTGCTGTTAATCATGTTCATGATCTGACTCCAGTTATTGATAGGTAGGTGAAAAAAATTTCATACCAAAAAAGACCTGAGTGAATCCGCTTCGGGGATCTCCATACCCACCAGAAGTTGCCGCGCCCGCCCGGGCTCATTCAGACCCGCGAACAGAATAGCCAGACAGATTGCCCGCAGGTTTTCATCTGCCACCAGGCAGGGAAATGCAGGCAATATGGCGCGAACCTGCCGCTGTAAACCATGATTGATGCCTGCAAACGCCGTTTCGACCAACAGTCGGCGTTCAGCGTCGGTTAACGGCATCATATTTTGGCAATGATCCCACTGAGCATATCTTTGATGGTTTTGATCATCGCGCTCTCATAGCTGATAAAAGTGTTGTATTGCTGTACAGCGAACTGCGCTTTAAGCATGGCCTCTGGGTCGCTTAAGTCGCTGCCGTTCATTTTGTCTTCTACCGCCTGCCCGGCCTGATGTGCCAGGTTAGATAGCGTGTCGACAAGTTGTTCAACGTTCATGATGACCTCCTGATCAGAGAAGCTGAAAAACCAACACTGACTGCTGAAGGAATTATCTCCCTCTGAGCCCAATCACCCATCAGGCATTCGCCTGAATCACTCTGCGTTGGCGGCGGACAGGCAGTGGGTCTGCGGAGAATTCCAGCCAGATATCGCCTTTATACTGGAGGGGAACGGCCCCCAGCCGGTGTAACAAACGCACCAACCGGCGGCGCTGTGTCGCCAACTGGTGAGCAAAAACCTCGGTTATCACCAACATTCTGATGCTGTTTAAGCGTGACCCAGAGTGCAACAAACGGCGCATAATCCCCCACAGCCGTAGCAGGGAGGAGAGCTGTGGCGCGCTGCTTGTCACCCGGCAGAAACTGCACAAAATGAGCCCCTTTTCATCTACCCGATATATCAGCTGATAGGGATAAAGTTCGACCTGCTGCCCTATCAGCAACCCACAGCCAGCCAGAAACGCCGGCTGTGGGTGCAGCCCTGCATGGCGCAGTTGCCGTGTGATGTCGTCCATCGGCATTACCTCGATATGGCCCGCAGCATCTGGCCCAAGACTTCAACCAGATTGCGGCCCATATCCATCATTTGCTGCATAATTTCACGCGCTTTGGTCTGGGTGTCGTCGAGGGTTTTCACATAAGACTGTGCCCCTTTGTTTTGCAGATCGGCGATGGCTTTTTCTGTATCGGCTTTACGTGTCTCATCACTGGCAATACAGCTGGCAATTCCCCCCACGGCCTGACCAGCGGCGCTCCCTACCGTCATGCCCATCCCGCCGACAGCGGCTCCGGTAAGGGAAAACAGGCCACCGAAGAGCGTACCTATCGCGCTAACCTTGGCTCCCTGAAAGCTATCGTTAATGGACTCAACGCTTTTTTTCAGCGTGTTAACCTCCAGGTCCCAGCCCAGCGCCTGCTTTTTCTGGTTATAGGACTGCATGATGTCGCGCAGCTGTTTAGCCAGCAGCATCAGCTTGCTCCAGATCTCGTCCAACAGGGCGAAACAGGTATTGGGATCTATTTGCGCACGACTACCGTTTTTCACGGCGCTGCCGCCGGATAGCTGTATCTGTTGGGTTTGTGTGTTAATCGGTTCCATATCAGCTCCTCAGGCACGAGCTCCGGCGATATTCGCCAGTGCAGTGCCACAGTTATCAATAATTTCTGCTGCGCATTTCATGGCATCAGCAGCCTGTAGATAAGTATCATTCAATTGTTTCTGTTGCGTTTTTTTGCAGTCCCCGGTCCAGTTCTCAGCAAAGTCGATAAAGCCCTGCTGGACAATCAGCTGCTCAATTTCTCTTTGCAGCTGCGCCGTTTTGATGGCTACCACGCCGGATGAGATTTTCTCAACACCGCCAACCATGGCGCGAGTCGCCGTCAGCGTCAGCAATTTGCTGGTGCAGTCGCGAATCACGGTGCTCACAATACTTCTGCGTAATTTTTGCAAGATGGCATCACGCAGCTTTTGGCCTACGATCTCGGCACCTTGTTTGAGCAGATCTTTCCCTGCCGCTTCAATCGCCGTTTTGACCAGTGCCTCCACACCTGCACGGGTAAAACTGGTGCCCATGCGGCGAACCATGTTGCCTTCGGCCTCGATCGCGTGCTCCGCCGCTTCAATCGCCATATCGCCGACCTCGATCATTTCGCGTTCCACCGCCATACCAAAATCCTGGCCCAGAACGCGGCTCACTTCCTGCCCGACTTTTTCTGCCAACACTTGCAGCTCGTCCTCTGCGCCTTTGCCGATGGCCTCCACCAGCTGTTTGCCAATGCCAGACTCCAGGAGTTCCTCAGTGGCCTTGGCCACGGCACGGGCGGCGCTGACCCCACGGCCTATCTGCATCACATCCATCGCGAGTGCTACGCCTTCGCAACTACTCTGAACCTTGCCCGCGACGTTGATGACCTCATTGCAGGTCTCTTTATCTGCACCCAGCAACAGTGCGGTTTCGGCACCCGCTTTGACCATGCCCGCCATACCAGCAGACAAATAGGCCGCGCCGTCGGCAACGGCCAGAGGATCGGCGGTGAGCACACCTTCGACCATTTTGATTACCCCGACGATGGCTTCAACGCCGCCGAGGATCCAGTCAAATATCGCGGTCAGAATCCCCGACTTACGGGCCTGATTGGTCTGGTCAACGGCCTTATTAATCTGCGCCTGATACTCCGCCACCTGCTTATTGCGTAACGTGGCCTGCACGTCGGTGGCACGCTCCAGCTGCTGGCAGAGGAGCTGCGCGTTATTGCCTGAAACATTGAGCACCAGCTGGGTCATCATTATCGACAACACCATCGGATCCATTTCCATCACATCGCTCAACGTGGGTATCTGCGTCCCCGCAGGCCCCTGACCGAGCAGCTGTTGCAGTGCTGCCTCGGCCTGCAACTGGCTGACATGTTTAGCCGTGTCAGCCGCGGCATCGGCGGCGTTTTTTACCCGGCCGTCGAGACGGGTGCCGAGCGCGCCGCTCGCGGAGCTTAAGCCCTGAGCAGGGCGTCGCAAGGGAATGCTCTGTAGCCCGGCGCTGGTGCTCTGGACACCATCAATCTGTATCCGACTCATATTCATCTCCTGTTTTCGCTAAACCCGTCAGCGCCCGCTGGCGGATATCGGCCTGCCCCGGCTCTTCACCACATACCAGCAACGCTGCGCGAAACGCTTTCGCCGCGAAGGGGCGATTGCCGCAGGCGAGGTAACATTCGCCGGCGGCACACGGCGCTTTCGCTTCGCAAATCCTGATTTGAGCGGCACGACCGTAGGCATAAATCGCATCCACCCAGGCGCTTTCGGCCTGGCAGCAAGCGCCCAACTGAAACCAGTAGTCGAACGACCATGCGTCATAGAGGGTAAGTACCTTCAATAGCCTGGCGGCGGCGCCAGACTCGCCAATGCCCGCTAACTGCATGGCGTAACGAAACAGCACATCCAGTTCAGCGCTGACGTCTTTGTCCAGCAGCATGCGCAGTGCGCCGCCCTGCTGGAAAAAACGCAGCATCGCTTGTGTCTCCGGGGAATGAGTTGGCATGGTCATCAGTACGTCTTTTGCGCAATCTGGGCCCGCAGATCCCACCACTTGCTAAGCAGGGTGGTTATCAGGGTGTTTACCGCATTCATCGACTGGCTTATTTTCTGGATCTTCAATTGCCCCTGCGTCATGAGGTCAGTGTCGCGGCTGGCGCTGTTGTCCAGTGCGGCTTTGATTGCCTGTAGCGAGCCCTTGTCCAGCCCTGTAGCGCCACCGTGCTGGCTGATGTAGTCATCAATGGTCACCCCATCGACCGAAATGCCGTTATCACGCATATATTTGGCAACCTCATCCGGTACTTTCTCTCGCGTTTTATCATCCCCTTTGGCGGCTTCGGCAATAATCTCATCCATGCGGTTTGACATATCCTGTGTATTGCGTGCGCGATCGGTGCTTTGCTCCATGCTCTCGTAAATAGAATTGGCCTCTGTCGTTAAAACATCTAAAAGGTCAATCAATACATCAAAAGCATATTGATAAGAATTATCTTTGTCATGGTCATGGTTATTTTCAGTGGCGGGATTATCTTCCTTCACTCTACGAGAATTTTTATTCTCAACCACAGAGGGCGTGGTGCCATAGCCAGGCATTATTGAAATAGTCATTTTATATTACTTCCTTTATTTTTCGGGAAAAATAACCCTATGCTTTATTTGTGCTTCGAGTTTCTTCAGCGCCACGTTTAATATTTTCATATCCTGTTTCATCTCCTGTTCCAGGCCGCCAATGCCGGCGGGGAACAGGTCTTGCAACTGATTAAGCTTCTGTTGTGCCTGCAAATCTGCGGGCGCATTGGCCACCAACGCAGATATCGTCTGTTTTAATTGGGTGAAATCAGCAAAGTATTTTTGCAGCCGTGAATATTCCCGTTCTATCTTTTTCTTTTCTGCCTCAATATTTATTTGCATAGCTATACCTCACTGCGATAGTCGCGCCTGAATTTATTTTTATGCCCGCCATTGACTGGCGAATGAAGAAATAGTCCCAAACACGCATTGATGAAATAATTAGTCACTGATGTTTATTCGGTGATTGTGATAACGGAAGTAAATCACGTTGATAATATCTTCCGCCTGAATGACTGCTTCCAGTAATAAGGCGATCTGCTGATATTGTTCAGGGTTTTCCGGCTCGCACATTGCCTGCTGTAACCGGCCGCGTAGCGCCGCCAGTGCGCTCAGATGTTGTTGTGTCTGTTCATCAGAATCACGCAGGCTATCTTCCAGAACGGTAAGAGTTGTCATGAATTCCTCCGCTCAAAAATTAAAGGAATAGTTAATCAGCGCGCCCTGGTATTTGAGCGCCACCGCCTGGTCACTCAGGGCCACGACTTCGCTACCATCGGGTAATGGACTCCCCAGCCGCAGCCGCTCACCGTCTTCCAGCACCAGATAGATACCCTGCCGGCCATGAATGACGGCGGCGACAGGTGAAGGGAATTGCCTGCTGCCCTCGGCCGAAGCGGAGACATTCTGGTAACTGAGCGCGATATCGGGATACTGTGCGCGAATACCGCCCAGCAACTGATTGAGGATTTTCTGCTGCCGGGCATCCAATACCCCGCTGATAACAAACGCCTGCCCCACTGGCGTGACGCTAACGGCGCAGGCTAAATCGCTATGGATCAACGCATCGATAAGGTTTTCTCCCTGCGCTTCATGCGGGTTGGCAACCTGCCAATGCTTGAGCCCAGGTAGCTCAGCCAGCAAAGGCTGAACGGCCGCCCAGCGTTTTCCCATGGTTATATCTGCCTTGATTTGCACCTCTCCTGGCGCCACGCTAATCACCTGAGCATCGGCGTAACCTGCCTGAGTCAGCACATCCTGCACATCCCTGACCAGTCGATCGGCACATACCACATTGTCGCGGTAGAGTACTCCCCAGGACTCTAGCGTTAAGCGCAGAGTTTGCAGTGCGGCACTGCGCTGGCAATAGCCCGTAAGCTGTAGCGTACCGTCTTGATCCCAACTCGCCCGGGTTTGTGTCAGCCCGGTTTTTCGCATCAGCGCATCCACGCGCACGGCCATCGCTGGCGGTGCATGCGGTGCATTACCGTTCCACTCTGTCAGAGCGAATACGCCCATCAGTACGGCAAATACCACCGCCAGTCCCCAGACCATAGCCGCAGAACCGGCGTGTACCCGATATGCCGCCAGGTTTGCCTCGCGATCGCCAAAGGCCAGGGTTAGCCCCAGCGTTTGCAAAACGCCTGCCGCCGGCAAAGGCGTGCCTCCACGGTGCCTGCGACCATTCACCCGAACGGCAGCGAGGCCGGCGTCAATAAACATCTTCCCATCCGTGACCGACAATGCCACCGTACCCTCATTATCGAGCGGCACACACAGATCACATCCACGTTCTCCCAGCGTCAGACGGCCATCGGTCAGCCAGATTTCCCGCCCCTGCAGCACGCCGCCCAGCAGGCGGATTTTCCACTCGTTACTCATGGGGATTTTCGCTATTTGCCACCGTGGCTTTGATCAAAAACAGGCGAATGACGCTGTGAGTTTGGTTTATTTCGTCCCGGAACAGATGTCCGATAATCGGAATATCCCCCAGCAGCGGGATCTTGTTTTGCGCCTGTATTTGTTTGTCCTGTTTAAACCCACCCAACAGCAGGCTCTGACCCGCCTGCAGCGTTGCCTGCGAGGCAATTTCTGAGTTTTGCACTTCCGGTAAGGGCTCATCCGAGCTAATTGGCGGGTCCTGCTGACCGTCCTGAATATTGAGGCTCAGCATGATGTTTTGCTTACCCTGCTCATGGAGCAACCTTGGCGTAACCCGCAACAACGATCCGGTGGTGATCGACTCCAGCTTGGCCACTTTGTCACCTTCAAGCTTGGTGTAAAACGTGATGTTTTTATCCAGCACCGCCTGAATATTGTTGAGCGTGACCACCGATGGCTGCGACAGAATATAGGCATGCGAGCTTTTTTCCAGCGCCACCAGGCGAGCCATAAAACTTGGCGTGTTGCTGATAACCGTGGAGAATCCGCCGCCGGTGTTGCTGTCTGGTCCGTTGAACGAGAACGTCCCCCCGCCCAGAGACATCGCGGCACTCCAGTCAATACCCAACTGGCTGACATCACCCGCATCAACGTCGATGATGGTGACAGAGATTTCAATCATCTGTGGCCGCTGATCGAGTTCGTTTATCAGCTTGCGATACCCGGCCATATTGATCGTGCGATCGCGAATGATAACCGCATTCTGGCGTGGATCGGCTGAAAACATCGGCAGGCCCTGGGTCGCAGGCGAACTGGCGCCCGGGGAAGTTGGCGCAGTTGGCGCACTACTGCTGCTCATATCGCGCAGTACGCTGACAATGCCCGGCACCACCACCGTTTGGTCACGGTACTGGTAGCGGTCGTCCATCGCGCTGGCATATTTGAGCGGATAGACGGTTAAGCTCACGGCGTCATCCTGACGCTTGGTCATTTCGCTATCCAGCATGGAGGCCAGCTGCGAAATTCGTGACAGGCAGGCGGGTACCCCGTTGATATCCATTGCATTAATGCCTGGGATACTGTGCACCTCGCAACTCTGGTGCGCGGGTACGTCACGTTTACGTAAATAACGAATAAATGACGCTGCGGGTAACGTGTTTAAGGTAATGACACGATGCGTAATACTGGAAATGGGATAGATAAATAACGTATTACTATCAAGATAGGTCACCAGATTATATTGCGTCGATAATTCATTCAATATATCTATAGGTGGCGATAATTTAATATCCCCACTGTATGATTCAGTGATCGTCGGATCGATATTAGTGGGGGTGTCGTAGTTCCCGGCCAAATTTTCCAGCACCACAGATAAGGGTATATTCCGCGCCCGCAATGAAAAATCAGCCCCCTCCCACTGTAAAGTTTGCCCGTGCGCCAACGTACACATAAGCAGCGTAAAAAAGAAAGTGGGCAAGCCTTTTATGTTATTTTTTCTCATACTTTCCATCCCGACTCGCGTTTCTTTGACAAGAAATAATGCTGCCTAAATAGCGCGTTATGGCGAGCTGTTTTTCAATTTCTGCAGCCATGCTTTCGGTGGTCATACTTTCGCTATAATAGCAACACAGCCATCCCCCCTCACCGGTCAACTGCAATGCATAATCATGTATTTCCGGATATCTCGCCAACAAAAGAGTAATATATCTTGCTGTTTCATAAGACATATAATCTGATTCGTCAATGAAAATAGCCAATGTCAGAGATAGCGTACATAAATATCCTCGTGCAGCACGATCGCCTACCTGCATGAGCAGTGAGCCGTCCGGATGTGAAAGGTGTACGTTATCCAGTAAGGGGATGTTTTTTAATTTATTAAGCATTTTTACGGCCTCCTGAATAGCAAAGCCATACTCAGTTAAAACACCTCATGCGTACATCAGTTAAATACCTTATTCCCTTTTGCCTTGACCTTGCCATCATGTCACCTTAATAATTAATACAATGACCCACGCAGAAATCATTATATTTCACTTCCCAGGCACACCTATAGACAAGCCTGCGGGGTCTTTCATTTAAGGTTGGTGTTTAAGGATAAAAAATAATGAAAAGACAGCATTCCTTAGTCAGTAAGCTCACTTTGTTCATTTCCATTGGTCTTTTAATTATTTGGCTAATCACTATTTTCTCGACCACCTACGTTTCATTGAATCAAAACCGTCAGCGCATAATAGACAACTTGTCGCATATCGCGACTCTGCGTGTGTGTTTGAGCAATCACCGGTTTGGAGGTGCAGAGGTGGATGCCGAGACGCTGGCGCGCAACTATGGCTTGTATCACAACGCGCAGCCAGACAGCGCGTGGGCGAGGAAAAGCGAGAGCCGCTATTTTCCTATCAATGCCAGCGTCTGTACGCCACAGGATACGCAAGATCAGGATCTCAGCTTTATTCAGGTGTATGGCACCGCGGGGCAAACCTATTACCTGGATAGCTTTATCCTGGATCGTCGTTACGGGATCACCCTACTGCCACCGCATGAACATTCCTCCGACTATTTTGCCCGCCGCCAAACCGAACTGGGGCAATTTCCCCGCCGGGCAACGCACGACAATATCTTCTGGGGCAAACCGGAGTACATAGCGGGCACCGGTTGGAACGTGTCTGTTGCGGCAACGGGCCCGCACGAAGTGCTCACTGGTTTAACGGTAAAATTGAACGATTTGTTGTCTTATGGTCATCCGGTTTCAGATCGCGATATCAGCCTTTGGTTGGATCAGCAAAACCAGATCCTGCCCTTCTCTCATCTGCCGGAGAAAGAGAGACAAGCATTACAGGCGATATTCCAGAAAACCACGCTGCGCGACGGCTGGCAGCAGCTCCCCGGCTATCTGGCATTGCGCAGTCAGCTAAAGGGTCCTGGCTGGCAGCAGGTGATTTTATATCCCACCAGCGGCGTGGTTGAGCGTGCACTGAGCATCGCTACGGGACAATTACCTTTCGCCCTCACCGCTCTGGTGTTGCTGGCCGTCATGCTGTTTTGGCTGCTGCACCGTTATCTGGCGCGTCCGCTGTGGGATTTCGTCGATATCATCGCTAAAACGGGGCCCAATTCGCTGTCTGCACGGCTACCGGAAAATCGCACTGACGAACTGGGCAGTATCGCTCGCGCCTATAATTTGCTGCTCGATACCCTGCGTGCCCAGTACGATAATCTGGAAAACACCGTGGCTGAGCGCACACACGAGCTTACCCTCGCCAAACAGCTGGCCGAGCAGGCGAATAAGCGAAAAAGCCATCATCTGACGACCATAAGCCATGAGCTTCGCACGCCGCTTAGCGGTGTGTTGGGCGCCATTGAATTGTTGCAGACCACACCCATGACTGACAGGCAGGCTCGTCTGGCTGAAACCGCCAGCCAGTGCACGCTCTCTTTGCTGGACATTATCAATAACCTGCTCGACTTCACACGTATTGAATCGGGTCAACTCTCGCTGCACGTTGAGGAAGCAGCGCTTCTGCCGCTGCTTGATCAGGCGATGCATACCATTCAGGGACCGGGGCAAAGCAAAGGCTTAATGCTCAAAACCTTTGTTGGTCCTAAAGTCCCGCTGCATTTTACGGTTGACGGCACGCGTCTGCGGCAAATTCTGGTTAACCTGCTGGGCAACGCGCTGAAATTCACCGAAACGGGGGGCATTTGCCTCAGCGTTAAGCGATGTCATGAGCAACTGATTTTTGCCGTCAGTGACAGCGGACAAGGCATTTCGCCTGCCGATCAAGCCGCCGTGTTTGACCCTTTTTTTCAAAGCCAGGGGCATAGTCAGGGCACCGGTTTAGGGCTCACCATTGCGTCTAACCTGGCGCAGATGATGGGGGGCAGCCTGGAGTTGCGCAGCTCATTCAGATTAGGCACCTGTATCTCCTTTTTGCTGCCTTTGGGTCAGCATCGCGAACCCACCCCATTGGGCGGCGAACTGGCTGCACCACTGGCTTTACACCCGCAATTGTCTGCCTGGGGGATCCGCTGCGAAGTCGCTCAGCAGGAAAATGCCTTCGGTGCCGATGAGCTGTGCTTCCTACCCGGAAAACTGTATGAAACAGCGGTACAGGCGCTCTCCGGTGACATCACGGACGTGTCTGAGCCTTTGCCGGTTCAGCCATGGCGATTACGTATTTTGCTGGTCGATGATGCTGCTATTAATCGCGACATCATCGGCATGATGCTGATTTCTCTTGGTCAAGAGGTGACTCTTGCGGCGAATGCCAAAGAAGCTTTGATGCAGGGTCAGCAGCAGCGCTTTGAGCTGGTGCTGATGGATATTCGCATGCCAGGGATGGATGGTATGCAATGTACCCATCACTGGCGCAACGATGCGGATAACCTGGACGCCAACTGCATGATTATGGCGCTTTCCGCCAATGCCGCGCCGGAAGAGATCGCCCGCTGTGAAAAGGCCAGCATGCATCATTATTTGACTAAACCCGTGACGCTGGCCCAGCTCGCCAATGGGATCAGCATCGCCGCCGAATACCAGCTTCAGCGCAATATTCCTCTTCAAGAGCAAGATAGCCAGCAAGGCACCCCACTGCTGGCTATCAGCGACAGCAAAATGCGGCAAAAGATCCTGAGCTCACTGCATATTTTGCTAAACGACATTGAGCAACACCTGACCTGCCAGGAAAAAACCATGGCACTGCTGCATACCCTGAAAGGTTGTTTGGGGCAGGCCGGGCTTGGCACGCCAATGTGCAACGTGATTGATATGGAAAACCGTGTACGCCATGGGCTGCTGCTTTCTCAGGCAGAAATTAGCGAACTGCGTCATACACTGGAGATGTCTTTGTGTCCTTAACCCACATAAAAAGAAGACACCTTTTTATCAAGAGGTAATAAAAATGCACGATCATAAAATTCTGTTAGTCGACGATCACGAACTGATCATCAACGGCATTGAGAGCCTGCTCTCACCCTATCCGCGTTTTCGCATCGTCGCGCATATCGACGACGGTCTTGAAGTGTATAACGCTTGCCGGCTCCATGAGCCGAATATCGTGGTGCTGGATTTGGGTCTGCCCGGCATCAATGGACTGGATCTTATCCCTCAGCTCTGTTGCCGCTGGCCGCTGATGGCCATTCTGGCCTACACCGCGCATAAGGAAGAGTTTATGGCGATACGGACGTTAGCGGCAGGCGCTATGGGATATGTTTTAAAAAGCAGCAGTCGTCAGGTTCTGCTGGCTGCGCTACAGACCGTTGCCGTGCATAAGCGTTATATTGATCCGGCGCTTAGCCTTGAAGCGATTAACACCGCTCTAAGCCTCAATACCCCAGGAAGCGCTGAGTTACTTACCCCGCGCGAACGCCAGATCCTTAAGCTTATCGCCGAGGGTTATACCAACCGATTGATTAGCGAACGGCTGTGCATCAGCGTGAAAACGGTAGAAACACATCGGTTAAATATTATGAGAAAGCTGAATGCTCACAAGGTGACGGAACTACTCAACTGCGCACGCAGGTTAGGACTCACCGATTAGGAAATGGCCGCAGCAGAGCCCTGGAAGCTGGATGACGTATGTTTTCAGCGCTTCAGGTTCTGCTTCTGCCGGGAACCGGACGCCATCAGCATCACATCGCCTATTATTTGAAATCGACGTAAGGCACCAGCGGCGGCATATCGAGATCGCCCTGCCAGGCGGATGGCGAATAGCGGGCATACAGCAGGAAGTTATACCCGGCGCCAAAGCTGACGCCGTTAGCGTTCTGGTCCTGATCCCGGTGACAGAGAATGTCTTACCATACCGATAAAATTATCCCGAATTAAATCTGGGAGCCGTTCATCCCAGGCAATGCCTACTTTCCAGGTTACGCAGCGTCCTGTTAACGGGATCCGGTTTATTATCGCCGGCGCGATATGCACAATACTTTCGGGCAGAATTGCCACACCGATACCAGCAATCACTAAAGCCAGTATGGTCTGAATATCTCCCGCCTCCTGTATTGATGACGGAAACAACTGAGCCGATTGCAGAAACATATCCGTTTGCGCATTCAGTCCGCGGCCGCGTTCGGTAAATAAGCGCAATAATGGCAGCCGGTTTACCCATTCTTCCACGGTGAATCCACTTTCTTTAGGTGTCACCATCACCAGACGATCTTCGAATAATGCATGATGGCGTAGCGGCGCCTTTGCAGGTACCCGGACAAAACCGACCTGTAATTCTCCGCTCTCGAGTAATTCATACTGTTTGGCTGACGGAATATCTTCCAGGCTGACATCAATGGCCGGGTACAAACTGCGGAATCTGGCGATACATTTCGGGGCATAATAGAAACTGGATAAACCAAATCCAAGTGCGATCCGCCCTTCACCACCCTTCGCAACCTGTTCTGCATGCTGAAGAAAATTGTCGGTCTGTCTGAGCACTTTGATGGCTTCAGGCAGCAGTTGCTGCCCTTCCATCGTTAACTGACTGCCGTGGCGACCACGAGTGAATAATGAAATATTTATCAATGATTCCAGTAAGTTAATCTGTTTTGTCAGTGCGGGCTGAGTCATCGACAGTGCCAGTGCGGCTTGTGCGTAGTTGCCCTTTTCTGCCAGCGTCACAAAGGCTCTTAGAAGCTTCACATTCATTTATTACATTCCATTTGGTAATCACATATGGAAAATCATTCATTATAAAGTTATCAGGGAAATTGTTGTAATACTCATACTTTTTAATGAAAACGTTCCGCTGATGTTTATTTCTGGAGAAATGAAATGGATAAAATGAGCCCAATTAAAGCTGCCGTCGTTCAGTTCCAGCACAAAGCCGGTGATAAGAAATATAACCTATTGGTGATGGAAAAATTTATTGAACAAGCTGCGCTACAGGGAATACAGATTCTGGCCTTTCCGGAAATGTGTATTACGGGTTACTGGCATGTGCCAAAACTCCCTGCGGATGAGGTGAATGCTCTGGCAGAACCGGTGGCAACCAGCCCTTCACTGGGGCTTGTTCGCTCGCTGGCGGCTAAACACCAAATGATGATTTGCGCGGGATTGATAGAGCGTGCCGATGACGGCCGTCTTTATAATGCCTATGTAGCCTGTATGCCTGACGGCACTTCCCATACACACCGCAAACTCCACGCTTTTGAACACCAGACGATCAGCAGCGGTGACAGTTATACTGTGTTTGACACGCCGTGGGGTGTAAAAGCGGGAATACTCATCTGCTGGGACAATAATCTGGTGGAGAATGTTCGTGCTACCACGCTGCTGGGGGCTGATATTCTGATTGCGCCGCACCAAACCGGCGGCACAAACTCACGCAGCCCCCACGGTATGAAGCCGATTGCGCTGGATCTGTGGGAACAGCGTGCAGAACGTAAAGCTGAAATGACGGCGGCGATCCGCGGTGTCAGCGGCCGTGAATGGCTAATGCGCTGGCTTCCTTCCCGGGCTCATGATAACGGCATTTTCATTCTTTTTAGCAACGGTATCGGTGCTGATGACGACGAGGTTCGTACCGGCAATGCCATGATTATTGACCCTTATGGCCGGATTGTGAAAGAAACCGACGCCGCTGCCGATGTCATGGTCACCGCCGATCTCGATCTCTCGCTGATCCCCATGAGCTCCGGCCGCCGCTGGATCTACGGACGCCGCCCAGACCTGTATCATATTCTGACCGAACGTCAGGGTTATGAGCGCGATGCGATTACGGCACGTTTCTCAGAGGAAGAGACCGGAGTGAAAAAAGGCTGATATAGATCATGAGCCGTTTACTTTCTCTCTTCGGTTCATACAATGAGCCGAACAAGCGGATTAAACGGCCCAGGCTCTTTAATGGGAACCGGGTACCGGTTAACACTTTCCGTATTTTTATCTGACAATTCCAACAGGAAATTTCATGAAAAACATCACCTTCTACTCCCGTTTTGAAAATGACATTCTGACGGGCCGCAAGACCATTACCCTGCGTGAAGCCAGCGATGCACAATTTGTTGGGGGTGATCAGGTGCGGGTTTCGCGCTACGAAGATGACGTTTTTTTCTGCAATATTGAGGTGATTACCGTCACGCCGGTGCAGTTTGATGCGCTTAATCAGCGCCATGCCGATCAGGAAAACATGACGCTGGCTGAACTGAAACAGGTGATCTCGGAGATTTATCCCGGCCTGAAAGAACTGTTTATGATTGAATTCCGTCTGATCTGATCAGCTCTTCCAGCGTGAAGCGCGGATCACCGAGCAGAAATTGCCTTTCACAAACTGCGGTTCCTTATCGGCAATCACGTCAGCTTTCACGTTACCAAACGTTGTATCCGGTTTGTTTTTAATCCCGTCGTAAAATGCCTGAATAATATCTTCTTTAAAATCAGGCGTTCTTGGGTGTAAGGCGACCACCTGTTCGTGCACTTTATCGTCATATCCTCCGTAATTTATCCCCAGTACATCCATCTCTACGCCTGCGGTCACCAGCGCAATCACGGGATCCATGAACTCCGGAATACCGGGAGTGGTATGCAGGGCAATCGCCGTCCAGACTTTGTCGATATCCTGCGCGGATACTCCATACTGGCGCATAAATTCCCGCGCGCTGTTTGCCCCGTCCACTTCAAACCGTTTATCACAGCTGCAATGTTCATGCGTCAGGCCCATGTCGTGAAACATGCAGCCGATATAGAGCAGCTCCTGATCGACACTCAGGTTACGCTGCTGCCCGGCTAATGCTGCCCAATAATAGACGCGGCTTGAGTGATGAAACAGCAGTTCAGACTCGGTGTCGCGCACAAGTTCAGTCGCCTCGCGCGCCATTTTGCTGTCAGGAATATGGATACCATTAATGTTCAGACTCATGATGTTGACCCTCGTTAAGATAGTGACTTTTCATTGTGTACAACGAGGATAGGCATCATGATGGATGTCATCAATCATCGCATTGCGACGAAATAAGACATTCGCGCATATACGTGACAGTAAAACGGAGGAAAGCGTCTGATGGTCAAAAATATCGTTGTTCTGGCTGTTCCCGGCGTGCAGTTGCTGGATATTTCGGGGCCACTGGATGTGTTTGCCGAAGCCAATACCCGTCTCGGGCGGCAGGTTTATCGTCTACAGGTCATGGCGCTGGATGACCAGCCTGTAGTGTCTTCATCCGGTGTACGCCTGCTGGCGGATCTTCAACTACAGGATGAAAATCTGCCGCCGGTTGATACCTTTCTGATCGCCGGTGCACCGGCATTGGGCTCTTTTGCACCCCGCCCGCAGATGCTGTCAGCGATTCGTCATCTGGCAAAAATAAGTGTGCGTTATGGTTCGGTATGCAGCGGCGCCCTGCTGCTGGGCGCGGCCGGGTTGCTGGATGGCCGGCGAGTCACCACCCACTGGGCTGTGGCCGACAAACTTGCCCGCGATTTCCCGCTGGCACAGGTGGACGCCGACGCGATTTTTCTGAGTGATGGCCCGTTGCGTACCGCCGCAGGCGTGACGTCAGGGCTGGATCTTGCGCTTAACATGGTTGAGGAAGATTTAGGACGGGAAGTGGCGATGTCTGTGGCCGCACAACTGGTGATGTTCTTCAAACGTCCATGCGGGCAGTTGCAATTCAGCCGCCACGGGAAGGCGTCGGTGAGCGGGCGTTCAGCCCTGCAGGATGTGCAACGCTGGGTGATCAATTCACTCGACTCACCACATAATGTGCAGACAATGGCCGCTCATACGGGCGTCAGCGTCAGGCATCTGACTCGTCTGTTTAACCAGGAACTCAGCCTGACCCCTGCTGAATGGCTGGAACAGCAGCGCATTGCCCGCGCACGTGAATTGCTGGAATCGACCGCGCTTGCGGTCAAACAGATTGCAGACGATTGCGGGTTTTCCGGCGTAGACATCTTACGGCGGGCTTTTGTGCGACAGCTAAACGTGACACCGTCACAGTATCGCCGCTTTTATGCCCCTGCGGCGACCTGAGCACGGCGAAAGCAATCGGGATGATGAGTGTTAATCAGCCCGGTGGCTTCCATCCAGGCGTAAACAATGGTCGGCCCGACGAAGGTAAAACCGCGTTTTTTCAGGTCTTTGGAAATACGCTCAGACAGCGCATCTTTGGTCGGTACCGGACCGGTATGCTGAATGGGCTTTCCGCCGACTTGCGCCCAGATCCACGCGCCAAATTCCTCGCCTGCCTGCTGCATCGCCAGATAAGCCCGGGCGTTTTTTACGACCGCATTTATCTTGGCTCGCGAGCGGATAATGTCGGCATTCCCCGCCAGTCTTTCGATATCTTCATCGGTGAACTGCGCGACCTTCTGCGGTTCGAAACCGCAAAAGGCCAGCCGGAAGGCGTCACGCTTTTTCAAAATAATGCGCCATGACAAACCGGCCTGAAAGCCGTCGAGCATCAGTTTTTCCCACAACGCACGGCTGTCATACACTGGCTTTCCCCACTCGTTATCGTGATATTTCAGCATCATCAGGTCGGAAAATCCCCAGTAACAGCGGGGCTTGTTGTCAGGTAAAACGAATTCGGCGGCCATCAGATGACATCGTCCTTTATTTGAAATCAGCGTAAGGCACCAGCGGCTGCGGCGGCATATCGAGATCGCCCTGCCAGCCGGATAGCGAATAGCGGGCATACAGCAGGAAGTGGCTCGGCGTGTAATCTTTCGCCTGCTGAATATCGACACCGGCACCTATAGTCCAGTGCGACGTCACCCGCCGTTCAATCAGTGCCTGTGCGGTATAACCGAATCCCGAGCTGCTGCTGCCCTGTTCTACGGCGTCTTTGTCCGGCAGCGAATCCGGGATCAGATTCTGCAACGGATAGCGCTGCTGATCGCTGGTCGAAGAACGTGACCAGGAGACCGATCCGCCAATCTGCCACGACCAGTTTTCGGTGCGCTGGCGATAATTCAGCGGTACGGCCAGAGAGAAATATTGCTGAGGGCTGTAATAACCGCCCTGTCCGAGCGTATAACCGCTGAGATCTTTCTGGTAGTGCCACACCATCGAGTTCAGGCCGATGGTGGCGCGGCGGTTATCTTCGTTAATCATCTTGTAGTAATAGCCGCCCATCAGGCGTTCGCGGCTGTTGTCCGCCACGTTTTTACCGGTGATCTGGTGTGCGCTGATATCGCCCCACAGTCCGTTGGCCAGGCCCTGATCGTAGCTCAGGCCGAGGCTAACACCGGTGGCACGAACGCCGCCCCAGGTGGTGCCGGTATTGGGGTCTTTGGCTCCCGCAAAAGAGAGTAACGAGCTGGAAATCGGCCGCCGTGACGCCGTGGCCGTCCAGCCAATATCGCGCCAGTCGCTGCTGTATGCCAATCCGCCGACCCAGTCAACCACCGGGAAGCCGAGCGGTGTGGTACCGAGATCGCCCTCCCACTGTGCGTCTTTATACCCGGCGCCAAAGCTGACGCCGTTAGCGCTCTGGTCCTGATCCCGGTGACAAAGAATGTCGTTACAGGTACCGAAAGAGGCGCTGTAATTGCCGTTTTCGTTGTTAAAGGTGCCGTTATCCATACGCACGATGTCTGAGCGCAGGAAGGCGCGCCCCTGATACCACGGCATGTCAGCCTGCATCATCGTGGTGTTGGACTGCAGATCCGATTTGCCCGGCGTGCCGCTGTTAGTCGACCTGTCTTCGTCGAGGGTGAAATTCACATCCTGCTGGCGGTATAAATCATGGGCATCAGAGCGGATCCCGCGCTTTAGCCAGTCATCGCTGGTGTCGTTGCGCGTTAGCCGCGTGTATGTGTCGTTATCTTTTGGCGTCTCGCCGGTAATATCGCTGGCCACCATCGCCTGCTGATAATCTTCACGGGCCGCCTGCGGATGGCCGGTCTGCTGTTCCAGTTGGGCGGCGTCGCGGTAAATCAGCGCTTTGTCCTGACCGGCAGGCAATTTGGCCGCCGCTGTGGTCACCGGGCGCAACAGGGTCGCGGCTTTCACCGTTTCGCCGACGTCACGCCAGGCCATCGCCACGCGGCGTTGCTGATTGAGGCTCAGGCCAGTGGCAGGCAGTTTTGCCGTTTGCAGATGTGTTTTTGCCTCGCCGGTATCACCTCGGGCGATCAACTGGTCAATATCATTCAACGTTTTGTCGAGCGTTATGCGCTGCGACATTTCGCGCATATTGTTATCCCACTGCGCCTGCGGCAGAGTATTTAAATGCTTAAGCGCGGCGGCGTCCCGGTCGGTTCCTGACAGGTACAGCGAGTAAGCGTAGACCTGCTGCGGGTCGGCCGGACGTTTTGCCGCTAGCCTGGCAAAGGCGGCGTCGGCATCACTATCGCGGCCCAATTCACGCAGCGCATTGGCGTAGTGGTAAGTGGTCCAGACGTCATCCGCATTGCGTTGCAGGATCTTCTCATAACTCTGCACCGCCTGCGGCCACTGGCGGTTCGCGGCGAAACGTTCGGCATCGGCACTGAGTAAATCGTTCTGAATGCCCTGCTGTTTATCGGTCTTATCGGTCAGTTTGGCGCGCTGTGGCGCAGGCAAGCTGTTGATGTAGTCGAGGGCTTTTTGCGGCGACTGACGTTGATAAATATTGGCCAGTCCGCGCTGGGCACTGCTGTTACTGCGCTCAACACTGAGCGCACGCCGGTAAGCCTGCTCAGCCTGAGCGTCGTCATGGCGTGCGACGGCCACATCCCCAAGGCCAATTTGTGCCCACGGGTCGCGCGAGTCGATACGCTGCGCACGCTGGTAGTGAACGCCAGCCTGATTCAGATCATTGGCTTTCAGCGCTTTATCGCCCTGTTCAATCTCCAGCCAGTAACGGTTGGTCTGGATCAGGCTGGTCCATTTACCACTGTTGAAACCATCCTGTTCGGCACTCTTCGCCCTTTCAAACAGGCTCAGGGCCTGCGAACGGTTACCGGCACGGGAATAGGCCAGCCCCATTGCGCCCAACACTTCGGCGTCGTTAGGTTTCTCTTCCAGCGCTTTTTTCAGCGGCGCAATGGCACCGGTCGAGCCGCCACGGGCCACCTGTTCCAGTCCGCGAACGCGGGCCTGGTAGTGCGGGTCGGCCAGCATCGCCTGCTGACGCTGCAACTCCTGCTGCGCGGCAATCGCTGGCGGGCCGCTGTCGAAGACGCCTATAAAGCGCTGTAAATCGGCCACGCTCTGATTGCTGACTGGCTGCGTTTTAATCTGTGCCAGCCACATATCGGCGGCCGGGCCGCGCCCTTCGTCGCTGGTTGCGACCTGCTTTAACATGGCGATAGCCTGATCGGGTTTTCCCTGATCAAAAGCCATTTTTGCCAGTTGCAAACGCAGGCTGACATCACCCGGATATTGGGTATTCAGCGCCTGAAGCTGCGCCTGAGCTTGCTCTTTCTGTCCCGGAATTCGTGCAACTAACTGCCAGTATTCCACTGCCAGATCCAGCGTAGGTGGCGGACCGCCGAACAGCGCATCATATTGCGCGCGGGCTTCGGCTAAACGCCCTGCCGTTGCCAGCAAACGCGCCTGTTGCAGCTGCTGCTGCACTTCCGGTTTAACCAGTTTCAGGCTCACTTGCGCCTGACGGTAGACGTCAGAATCGGGCGCAACCCGGCGGATTTTCTCCAGTTGCTGCTGCGCCAGATCCTGATTCCCTTCCCGCAGTGCGAGGCGCAGGCGGGCCGCCAGCACCTGCGGATTCTCCGGCGCCATCAGTTCAAGACGGTAGAGTGACTGGCGCACCAGGTCATCCTGATGGCTGGCTTCGCCCACGCGAACCTGCTCGAGCAGCCACTGCTCCGGAGCCACTTCTGCGGCATTCACCGGGTCAGGTGAGAGCGCCAGCCCCAGCGTCAGGGCCAGCAGACTCAATCTTAACGGCGCAGGCCGTGGCGAAAACGGTGAGTTAACCACGTGTTCAGTCCCGATCGTCAGAAGATAAACGACGGCGGCTCAGTGCGCGCAATCCGCTCCACAGCAGGATAGCAAACAGCACGACGGCAACCACGGCCATGAAGGCCAGCAGCACCGGATGGGTCGCCAGTGCATTCCACACGCGCTCCCACCAAGGTAAATGGCCAACGTAATAGACATCGCCCACTTTCAGGCTGTTCACACCGGAATCGCGGAAGATCGCCACCGAACCAAACACCAGTGCTTTCTGTTTACTGTCCTGCAAGGTTTTATTGAGCATCTCAAAACCCTGCGGGCCGTTTGCCAGCAAGGCGACGATACTGCGCTGTTCGTGGTAAGGAGATTGCAGCCCAACAATGGCTGAAATCGGCCCCTGCGCGGTGATCTGCGCATCGGTGTCCGCGATGGCATCACGGGCTGGCGCGGTGCTTTCCGGCAGCGCCACCTGACGCGACGGCGTGTTAACCGCACTACGCGTGGCGTCAATTAACAGGCTGGCCTTTTTCTCATCTTTCATACTGCTGTCACGCAGATCGGCAGGCAGTGCGCCAATCATCAGCAGGTCTGCATCGGTGGTTTTGGCCTGCGACCAGTCATCACTCAAGGACATGCCTACCGCCGGATAACCGGTCAGTGCGCCGATGTTGCCCAGCGTATCGAGCAGCGTGGTGAGCTGAACCGTTTGCGGTTGAGGTTTCACCAGCACCAGCGTTTGTGACAAGTCCGCCAGACGGCTGAATGGGAAACCGGCGTTGGCGAAGGCGCGCAGATCCGGCATTGCCATAAAGTGACGGTAGCCGGAGAAATCAATGGTTGAACTGTCGTCGATGACCACGTGATTTGGCACGGTAGTGTAGGTTTCGCAGCGCCCTTCGGTACCGCTCGCCAGCAACGACGTATAGTCAAAATCAAAACGCATCTGGTTAACCGCGCCGAGTTTCAGCGCGGGGATCATCAGGTCTTTATGGTCATCCAGCAACCCTTGTAACAGGGAGAGATGCAGCAGTTGGGAATCCTGGTCGTGGCCCGGTATCAGGGTGAAATCCTGCACAAACTGATTGTTCAGGCTGATGCTCAGACGCGAAGTATTTTTCAGCTGCGGCGACGTATAGCGATATTTCAGCCGCATATCGATGCCGGTACTGTTGATGAGGAACAGGTCCGGCGGAAGGTTCATATTCAACGTGATCGGGTTTGGCTGAATTCCGTCGGCCTGCAATTGCTCGGCATACTGTTTCAGCTCCCCGAAGTGCATCGGACGGTCGGTGCGCACCCAGTTTGGCGCATCGTAAGGCTGGCGCGGATGTAACTGTTCAACATGATCGATGTTGATCGTCTGCCCGCGGAACAGCATATTCCCCTGCGCAATGCCTTTGACAGCGGTCAGCAAATCTTTGTCATCGCGCCCGAGGATCAGCAGCATTTTGACATATGGATTATCCGGGCGGCTGACCATCTCTACGGTCGGTCCTTTCACCGGCGGCATGTCTTTGAGGAAATCAGGACGTTTGTCGTTGGTGGCGAACACCACCGCATGGCTGTCCGGCAACTGGTTGTAAAGCGTCGGGAAATTTTGGCCGCGCCACTGTGCTTTGGCCCCAAACCAGGAGGCCAGAATGGCGGCGGCCTGCTGCTGGCTGGCGTCCGGCGAGGCAGCAAACACCATCGGCAGCGACAGCGGACGCGTATCGCGCGCATCGAAGAACGGCACCGGGAAATGAGAAAGTTCATTGCCCAGCGGCAATTTTTGATACTGCAGCGACAGCGAACTGCCCTTGCCTATTTCCAGCCACAGCGTGCTGTTGGCCGGGTTCTCACAGATATTCTGATAATGGCCAATGAACTCCAGACGGATGCGGTTGAAGTCGGTGACATAGCGCGGATCGATGGCCATCTGCAGATGGTTCGGTTTGCCGAGCTGGTCTTTATCGATGACTTCGACACCCATCAGCTGGTCATTAAGATAGACCTTGAGATGCGACTGTACCGGGATCAGCGACGGCGACGGCGTGAACTCGAGATTCAGCGTAGCCTGCGTCACTACTTCGTCTCCGCGCACGCCAAATTCAATCTGCCCGTTTGGCTGGAAGCCGCGCAGTGTCATCGATCCCGGCGCAGGCGCGATATCCTGAAACGCCAGCGTTACATCACGCACCGGTGCGCCGGGGATGATCACCGGAGCCACGGCGGGCGCAACCCCAGGCAGCGCGGGTTGCATCACAGCATTACTGATTGGGGCCGGGGTGGCCGGTGCTTCAGCACTGAAAACCGGTGCTGTGGTACCCAATGCCGCGGCCATCAAAGTGATCCAGGGAAGTATTTTCATTATTTCGTCATCATCAAGGTTGATTCATCAGG
>Ga0105856_1000170_pt1 | contig 34505 bp, 31 predicted proteins | sample OrgsoiDNA_201060_FD_89681 | JGI IMG/M metagenome (GOLD analysis project Ga0105856, IMG submission 89681) | Permafrost soil microbial communities from the Arctic, to analyse light accelerated degradation of dissolved organic matter (DOM) -... | ecosystem: Environmental > Terrestrial > Soil >...
AGCAAGGATCGCATAGTGTTTGATGCGATGCCAGAAAGTCTGACGGGTCATTTTCTGCGCGCGATTGCTGGGGAAAACCACATCAATCGCCACACCATTAAGCAACCATGGGCGACCATGTTCGAAATAATTTTCAATCCAGTACACCGCCTCTTCGCCCAGTGGCACCAGCCGCTCTTTGCCACCTTTACCAATGACGCGCACCACCCCCTGACGCAAACTGAGGTCGCTGAGCGTTAAGCCCACCAGCTCAGAGACGCGCAATCCGGTGGCGTACAGCAATTCCAGCATGGCTTTGTCACGTAGCTCAAGCGGAACATCAACGCTCGGCGCAGCCAGTAAGGCATCGACCTGCGCTTCGCTGAGATCTTTCGGCAAACGTTGCGGGAGTTTTGGCGAGGAGAGCAGCGCAGTCGGGTCATCAACGCGCAAAGACTCGCGGTTCAGGTATTGAAAAAGACGACGCATAGCGCTGAGCAAACGTGCAGAACTGGTCGCCTTATAGCCACCTTCCACCCGTTCAGCGAGAAACGATTGAAGGTCTATCGCCTGCACCTGCAAAAGGCTAGAGTCATGATGACTCAACCAGCCCAGCAGGGATTTTAAATCCAAACGATAGGACGCCAGCGTGTTCTCAGCGAGGTTACGTTCGATCCACAGCGTATCCAGAAATTGCTCACAAAGAGCCTGGTCATGGTCAGCATTGGGCACATTGACTCCTTATTTCGTTCAATCACTGTTTCTGTCGAAGAGCAGAATAATCCATGGCGCCAGTCACGCCATCGGACTCTCTGCTGCGTCATTATGCCTGCCATGGTGATGGCGTGCCGAGCAAATCTGTTACACTGTTCGCCATTCACATTCTAATGACGTTACGGCAACAAGCATGAAAATTGGACTTTTTTATGGCTCAAGCACCTGCTACACCGAAATGGCTGCGGAAAAAATCCGCGAAATCCTGGGTGAAGAGCTGGTCGATCTGCACAATTTAAAAGATGTCGAACCGGCCAAAATGCAAGAGTACGACATTTTTATCCTCGGCATTCCTACATGGGACTTTGGCGAAATTCAGGAAGACTGGGAAGCCATCTGGGATGCACTTCCGACGCTGGATCTCAAAGGAAAAATCATCGCCATGTATGGCATGGGTGATCAGTTAGGCTACGGTGAATGGTTCCTGGATGCCTTGGGTATGCTGTATGACCGACTGCTGCCGCTTGGCCCACAGTTCATCGGTTTTTGGCCGATTGAAGGCTTTGAGTTTACCAGCCCTAAACCACTCAGTGCGGACGGTAAACACTTTGTTGGGCTGGCGCTAGACGAAGTGAACCAGTATGACCTGAGCGAAGAGCGTTTGCAGGATTGGTGCGATCAAATCCTGATCGAAATGGACGCGCTACTCGGTTAATGCCACACCGAACAAGCCCCAACAACAACAACAACAACAACAACAACAACAACAACAACAACAACAACGTCTTAAAGAGGTTCATTCAGTGAGCCTCTTTTACGTTTAACGCACATTTTCATCCACCTGCCCGTTAAGCACCAACTGCCGTAAACGCCGCCACTCTTCCTGACTCATGCTGTCCGCAGACAGCCACAGCTTTTGCCGTGAACTTCGTATGGCCTGAAGCAAGCCTCCCTTGCGTTTCTCACGCTGAAGGGACAAAAGCATGCCATTTTTGAGCATCCACACCGGCTTACGGATCACCCACTCTTCTTGTTGCCAAATAATTCTCTGGTTATCGAGCAAACTTATTTCGCCGTGACGAGACGTAATGCGCCGTTGGCTACGGATGCATTCGAATATGACCAACAGCAGCATCGTCATCCAGACAGGCCAATAGCCCGCAGGCCAAGGTGCCAGCAGAATAGTCAGCATAACTGCGCCGTGGATCCCCAGCGAAATCAACTGACTATGCCATGACACCCGTAAATCACATTGCCACAGGGCCACGGTCTTTATTTCGCGTTTGAATGAGCATTACCATCCGTTGTAACTCGACATCCTGAGGTTCACCGTGGTTCATCAACCAGTTGAATAAATCAGGGTCATCGCAGGTCAAGAGACGGGCGAAAAGTGCCTTATCAGTATCATCAAGGCTGTCATATTCGTATTCGAAGAAAGGCATGATTGAAATATCCAGCTCACGCATACCGCGGCGGCATGCCCAGTGAATGCGGGATCTATTATGGATATCCAGTGGGTTTTTGCTTTCCATAAGCTGACTCTTTTTTAGGTATAGGGTGAATACTTTATCGGTCTGGAAAGATTCTACCAGTCCAAACACGTCAGGCGTAACCTTTCCATGCGCCGATATTCATATCTCCATCACACCTCGCAGAATACTTCGCAATTGTGCCGTAAGCGGAGGATGAGCTGCGAGACATCCCGTAAATGGCATAAATTGGGTTTGCAAAGCAGGCTAGCTCTTTTAACATGAAGTTAACTGTCCCTTAATTCAGCCTAGGATCGCATCATGGCGTACACACTTTCGTTTCCACCGCAAAAACCTTCGGCCTCTTCACATCTGCCGCTGACGTTAATTTCGCTCGAAGACTGGGCATTGGTCACCATGACCGGCGCAGATACCGTGAAATATTTGCAGGGGCAAGTCACTGCCGATGTCGACGCCCTGTCCGCAGATCAACATATTCTGTGTGCTCATTGTGATGCAAAAGGCAAAATGCTGAGCAACATGCGTCTGTTCAAACGTGGCGACGGCATGGCCTTTATTGAACGTCGTAATTTGCGTAATCAGCAGATGACGGAGATGAAAAAGTACGCGGTATTTTCTAAAGTCACCTTTACCGAAGATGATGACGTGGTGCTGCTGGGCGTAGCCGGTTTACAGGCCAGTGCCGCGCTGCAAAGCGTGTTCTCAACCCTGCCAACGGCTGAGCAGCCGGTGGTGCAACAAGACGAAACGACCCTATTGTTCTTACCGCTTCCCGCCGAGCGCTATTTGATTGTCACCAGTCCGGAAAAAGCCGAGCAAGTGGTCAATGATATCGGTGACCAAGCGCAGCGCAATGACAGCCAACAATGGCTGGCTCTGGATATTGAAGCTGGCTATCCGGTGATTGATACCGTCAACAGCGGACAGTTTATTCCCCAAGCCACCAACATTCAGGCGTTGAACGGTATCAGCTTTACCAAAGGCTGTTACGCTGGTCAGGAAATGGTTGCCCGTGCAAAATACCGGGGTGCCAACAAACGCGCGCTGTATTGGTTAGCCGGTAAAGCCAGCAAAGTGCCTGCAGCAGGGGATGATCTGGAGTTACAATTGGGTGAGAACTGGCGTCGCACCGGTACCGTTCTGGCAGCAAGCCAACTCAATGACGGTACACTGTGGATACAAGCGGTGTTAAATAATGATTTGGACGCCGATGCCAACCTGCGCGTACGCGAAGACGAATCAAGCCAGTTAAGCATTCAGCCACTGCCTTATTCGTTGGTGGAAGAGAAGTAATTAATCGGAAAATCCCCCGGTCACTTACCTAAGTTAGTGACCGGGGTGACTGACGGCAGCCAACGCCGAGGCGGCGCGAAGGATGACGAAGCAATCTACCCAAAGCATTCGCGTTGCATCAAGGCGGCAACGGAATGACCCCCCGGGAGCTTACATCGGTAAGTGACCGGGGTGACTGACGGCAGCCAACGCTGAGGCGGCGCGAAGGATGACGGGTAGATTAGATGTAGAAGTAGACTGCAAAAAAATGGCAAGCACACCCGCCCAGCACAAAACCATGCCAAATGGCATGGCCGAAACGGATCCGCTTCGAGGCGTAGAAAATCACCCCCAGCGTGTAAAGTAACCCCCCGACTGCCAGCAAGGTCACTCCGCCCGCAGACAGGCGCACGGCCAATTGATAAATCACAATCAGTGACAGCCAGCCCATCGTCAAATAGGTGATCAGCGACAGCACTTCGAAACGGTGAGCAAAAGCCATTTTGAACACGACGCCAAACAGCGCCAGTCCCCAAATGACCGCCATCAGCCCTTTTGCCAGTGGCGAATTCAACCCGACCAGCAGAAACGGTGTATAGGTTCCGGCAATCAAAATATAGATGGCGCAATGGTCGAGTTTTTTTAACCAGTATTTGGCTCTTTCATGCGGAATGGCGTGGTAGAGCGTAGATGCCAAAAACAGCAGGATCATACTGCCGCCATACAAGCTGTAACTGGTGATCGCCACCAAGCCCGCGTTGGTGGCCGAGGCTTGAGCCAGCAGCAACACTAACCCAACGATACCCAATACTAACCCGACACCATGGCTCAGGCTGTTGGCTATCTCTTCGGCCCAAGGATAAGCCTGCGGTAGCGTTTTAGTCATAAATTACTAACCCTCGAGGTAATTTTTGATCAAAAGACAGAAAATAAAATCGTTCAAAATTTTATCTGCTCAGTAAAGTAACTGAGAACAATTCCAGTGTACACGTGTACGCTAAAAATTAGTATTAACTGATGTAACAAGCTCTTAGCATTATTATCATTTCCAAGGCAATGCGCAGTGAAGCGACTCAAATCGTTCAATTTATTGATAATTCCGCTGCGTTACTGACTGACCGAAATCTGACTGATTCATGTAAAGACATGATTTTTCTCAATCATCGGATTATCGTATAGGGGAACACTCCGATAATGACGTCCACAATGACTGAGGTTTGAATATGTCTGAAGCTTCTTCCCCGCTGAATTTCGGTTCGATGACCGAGGTTTTTCAGTTCCTGATGGAAATCGACAAACTGAAAAGCGTTCAACGCCGTACTAAAGTGCTTGGCACTCAGCGTCAGGAAAACTCAGCGGAACACAGCTGGCACTTTGCTGTGGCGGCCATGTCTCTGGCGCCCTTCGCGCCGAAAGATGTCGATATTCAGAAAGTGATCCGCATCGCGCTGGTGCATGACATCGTCGAAATCGACGCCGGTGACGTGCTGGTTTATGACCTCGCCGCCCGTGAAGCCGTTCATGATCAGGAAGTCTTGGCGGCACAACGCCTGTTCGGCATGTTACCTGCCCCGTTGAATGAGCAATTCCTTGATTTGTGGAATGAATATGAAGCGGGCGAAACGCCAGAAGCACGCTTTGCCTTGGTGATCGACCGTATTCTGCCGGTAGTGATGAACCTCAATAACCAAGGCCAAAGCTGGGTGGAAAACAATATTCGTCTGGAACAGGTTCTGGCGCGAAATTCCTTTATTGGCGATATCAACCCAGAACTGTGGCAATACATTCGCGGCCATTTAGATAACGCTCACGCGCAGGGCTGGCTGAAGTAATTCGAGCATTTCCCCAATAAAAAGCCCCACACCTGACGGATTGGGGCTTTTTAATGCGGGTTACACGGCCAACTTACTTCGGCACGCTAAGCGCCGTTTGGTCGACGTAAGGTTTCATGATCGCATCCGCCTTCTCCTGCGCCGCAGCGGCAGCAGCTTGTGGCGTCACTTTCTGGTCATTCACCAACGCGCCTAACTGATTTTCCATCGCCTGACGCACCGCCACGGTTTCATAGGTGGAGTACCACGGATAGGCATATTTCAGTTGTTGTAAGGCAATCGCCGCACGCGGATCTTTCGCCAGATACTCTTTCATTTCTGGCTGATCATAAGAGGACATGCGCGGTGAGAAGTAGCCGGTGAAACGGCTCCACGCACCGTTCACTTTCGGGCTAACCAGATATTGCAAGAAGGTATAAGCCGCTTTTTTCTGCTCATCGGTGATGCCTTTAAAGCTCACCAGACTTGCCCCGCCGATGCTCACCCCATTACGCACTTTCTGCGGCATCATCGCCACGCCCAGCTCGAAGTCTTTGGTGTTTTCACGCATAAAGCCCAGCGCACCGGTACTCAGCATGGTCATGCCCAGCTTGCCGGAGAAGAATGCCGCGCTGATTTGTTTGGAATTCAATACGCCAGCAGGCATCACGTTGTCGCGGTAAATCAGGTTCTGCCAGAACTGTAACGCACCAACGGTGGACGCGGTGTTGTAATAGACTTCGCCCGGATAATCGGCGTTGAAATACTGGCCGCCGTTAGCGCGAGTCAGCGCCGATAAAATCCAGCCGCCGTAGTCATCATTGGTCGATGGCAGCATGATGCCCCACTGCCCTTTGGCTTTGTCAGTCAGCTTTTTGGCATCTTCGAGCAGCTCATCCCAATTTTTCGGCGGCGCGGAAATTCCCGCTTTGGCGAACAAGTCTTTGTTGTAATAGAGAATAGGCGTCGAGTTATGGAAAGGAATGGCGTAAGTCACGCCATTTACCTGCGCATTTTGGCGCATCGCAGGCCAGAAGTTCTGAGTCAGGAACGGCGTGGCTTTCTGATTGCCATACTTAAACAGGTCGTCCATCGGCAAGATTTCATCTTTAATCGCCAAATCTGCCGTAAAGTTCGCAGACATGATCACCAGCGCCGGTGGCTGACCAGATTTGGCCGCAGCTTCAGCCTTCACTTTGGTGGTGTCGTAGTTGCCGGTAAAAATACCGCGCACTTCAACGTCCGTTTGTGAGTCATTGAACTCTTTGATTACGCGGGTCATTTCCATGGTCAGCTTACCGTCAACCGGTGCCGGGAACATGAAATCGATATTTTGTTTTGCAGACGCCGCGCCTGCTGACAATAGCCCGAGAGCGAGGGTCAGCGCGTGGAGTTTAGGCATAATACAACGCATGGTGGATCTCCTGGTGGCTGTGCTTCAAATTCAGCTGGTTTTGGCCTGAAAAAAGGTGAAGGTCTTGCAAAGAGAAGTACAACGTCACGCGGTCGCCCGGCTGCGGATGAACAAAAACGTCTTCCCCCGCAGACTCGTTACGCCGCTGATTCTTTGATAAATAACGAATATTCCCGCCCGCCGTTTGCGCATGGCATAAGTACTCGGCCCCCAGCAGCTCCCGATGGGTCAGCGTGACCGTTAACGACAAGGTACGATCGCCATCCGGTTGCTCGCTCAGATGTTCAGGTCGAATGCCTAAATAGACCTCGCGCAGAGTGCGTGACGCTTCATTGTCGGGCAGCGCAATCCGGTGTTCACCGAACTGCAATTCGCCCTGATGACAAGGAAGTTGGAAGAGGTTCATCGACGGTGTGCCGATAAATCCGGCAACGAACAGATTGGCCGGACGGGCATACAACGTTTCTGGCGCGCCGATTTGTTGCAGGTGCCCCTTGTCCAGCACCGCAATGCGGTCGGCCATAGTCATGGCTTCCATCTGATCGTGCGTGACATACACGGTGCTGGTTTTCAGCTGTTTATGCAGCGCCATAATGCCGTCACGCACCTCGGTGCGCAGGCGGGCATCAAGATTCGACAGCGGCTCATCCATCAGAAACAGTTTCGGATCTCGCACAATGGCGCGCGCCATCGCGACTCGCTGACGCTGGCCGCCCGACAATTTGCCCGGTTTGCGATCTAACAGCGGTTCAAGTTGCAACAACGCCGCGACGCGATCGACCCGAGCCCGATGCTGCGCTTTCGGCTCATTGCGCATGCGCATACCGAACGTGATGTTCTGCTCGACGGTCATGTGCGGAAACAGCGCGTAGTTTTGGAAAATCATCGAGAAGTTGCGATCACGAGGCTCCAGCGCGGTAATGTCTTCGCCATCTTGTAAAATACGCCCCGTGCTGACGTTTTCCAGCCCCGCCAGCAGGCGCAGCAATGTACTTTTGCCACAGCCGGACGGCCCCACCAGCACCAGAAATTCGCCATCGGCGATCTCCAGCGACAGGTTATTGACCGCCGTGCTGCCTTCGAACTGCTTGCAGATATTCTCCAGACGAATTCTCGACATTATTCGTCATCCATCGGGCAACTGATGGTGGCGTCGTACAGGTACGGGCCCGGGTATTGCGACAGCGGGTGCAAATAACTCACCAAACCGGTTTTCTCGACCAGACGGTGCATAACGCAGGCGGCCGGTTCGAGGTTATAAAACGGCGCGGGATTATGATGATAATAGGGAACCTGATGCACGGTACCAGGGATGGTGGTGATGATCGCCTGACGATACTGCGTGAAGATCAAACGGTGCGTGTGCCCACAAAAAACGCGGCACAGCGACGGGAAGCGATCAATCAACTTCAGCAATTCATCACCGTTCTCACAGGAAATAGAGTCCATCTGCGCCGAACCGACTTTAACTGGCGGGTGATGCATAAATACCGCTGTCGGCTTATCGCCACCGGCTTCAAGCTGCGCTTCCAGCCATGACAAGGTTTCCGGCGTCAGGAAGCCTTTTGACTCCCCCGCCAGACTGCTGTCGATAAACAGCAAACGCATGTCGAAATCATCCACCGCATAACGCATATTTTGCGGGTCATTGCCCAACTCAGGGCACAGCGGATGCAGCGCTTCGAGGAACTGCGCTTTGTCATCATGATTGCCGGGAATGATATACAGCGGGTAATGCAGGTTTTGCAGCGTACGGCGCGCCACCTGATATTCCTGTGGCAAACCGCAGTTGACGATGTCGCCGGTGATCACCACCGCATCAGGGCGTTCTTCCAGCGCATTAAGCTGGTTAACCACTTCAGCATTGCAGGCATTGACGTCAATAAAGTCATACAGCTTGCGGCCGTGACTGCGGAAATGCATATCGGAAATTTGTGCGAGAAACATCGGTAACCCCTTAATTCAAATCGGTTTATTTAATGCCTGAAAAGCCAAAGCTTTTAAGAAACTGTTTCTGGAAAAGAACGAACGCCAGCATCAGCGGCAGACAGACCATCAGCGTGCCCGCGGTAATAAGCCCCCACTGACCGCCGGACTCCGCGCCCATGGCAAATGACACCAGACCTACGGTCAGCACCTGTTTATCGGGGTCGTTAAGCACCATCAGCGGCCAGAGATATTCATTCCAGTGATAGGTAATGCTGACCGTGGCAAACGCCAGAATGGCGGGCCATGACATGGGGATCAGCACGCGGAACACCACTTGCCACCAGCGGCAGCCTTCCATCAGCGCCGCCTCCTCGATTTCACGCGGAATACTGAGGAACGCCTGACGCATCAAGAACACGCCAAACGCTGAGGCAAAATAGGGCATCATCACGCCGGTCAGGGTATTGAGCAGACCGAACTGTTTGAGGATCATCATGTTCGGTACCATCATCACCACCGGCATGATCATCAGTTGGATCAGCAGCAGGTAGAACAGCGTCTGTTTGCCGCGAAACTCGTGAAAGGCGAAGACGTAGCCAGCGGTAGTAATGGTCACTAACTGGACCAAAAACGTACCAAAGGAGAAAAAGAGGGTGTTGGCATAGAGCCGCAGCCAGTCGGCGCTGTCCCATGCATCACGAAAGTTTTGCAAGGTCAGCGGGAACCGCGGCAGCAAAGACGCCATGCCAGGCCCGAAGCTGTTTTCGCTGAACGCCGCCGACAGCATCCAGATAAAAGGCGCGACCCACAGCAGCGCGCTGCAAATCAGCAGTAACGGCAGCGTTGAACGCCGCGCCCCACGCAATAACAAGGAGGGCTGTCTGCTTCGCGTTTTCGCAGCCGTTGCCAGCAGGTTGTCCGACGTTTCAACGCTCATAGTGGGCCCCTCTTTCCAAAACCCGCAGGTTCATCACCGAAAAACCAAACAGCAAAACCAGCGTCAGGAAAGTCGCCGCCGAGGCTTTGCCTAAATCGTGGGTGTCGTTAGCTAAACTCTGGATGTAATACAGCATCACCGTGGTCGCATTGTTCGGCCCGCCCTGGGTCATCACGGGCACGTGGTCGATTTGGGTAATGGCATAGATCAGCGCGATGGTGACCACAAAACTGATGGTCGGGCGCAGCAGCGGTAAGGTCACATAGAAGAAGGTTTGCGTACGCGACGCCCCTTCCATCATCGCCGCTTCCCGCGCCGAGGCTGGAATGGACTGCAAACCGGCGAGGAAAAACAGCATGTAATAACCGGCGAATTTCCACACGCCAATCACGCTCAGGGCGATCAACGCGCTGTCGCTCATACCGAGATAGTTGTTGTTCATCGGCCCAAACACTTTGGCCAGGTAATAGTCGATAAGCCCAAGGCCGGGCATAAAGATAAACAGCCACAGCGTGGCGGCGCTGACCAAAGGAATGATCATCGGGAAGAAAAACGCGGTACGCAGCCAGCGGTTGAGAACGGTGTTTTCCCACAGCGCCACGGCCAGCAGCAGCGCCAGCACAATGCCGGGAATGACCGTCATCAGAATGTAAGACAGGTTATTGAGCAGCGCGCGCCAGAACACGTCGTCTTGCAGCAAGCGAACATAGTTCTGTAACCCGACAAACGGCGGATCATTGGAGTTCAAACGGCTGTCATAAAGACTGTCTGCCGCCGAACGAAACAGGGGGAAATAGGTGAATAAAAACAGGAAGATCAGGGTGGGCATCAGCACCAGCCAAGGGAACAGCGAACGGCGCATGTCTTATTACCGGTCAGTCAAATAAGCCGTTACGCTAAGCTTTGTTTGTGTCAGCCATGTGTCACTTCGATGATACTTTTTTGTATAAAAAATGGACGAATGTTACTGAACAAAAGACGGGGCCACATCAGGTATTGAGAGTCGATCTCACAAAGTTACTTTAGAAAAGTGCAAATATGTCGCTTTTAAGGTGACATATAACGATAATTATAAAGTAAACTCTTATAGCGTATGCTAATGAGCGCACCTCATTTAAATATTTCTTAATCTGTCATCCATAAGGCGACATATGAGAAAAAATATAAACTGGCTTGTTCTTCATACCTATCCAGGTCAGGTAATGCTTCAAACATGGTTGACGTCTCAAGGGGTAGAGCGGCGCAGCTCTTCGAAGTACGTCGACAATGGTCTCCTGAAAAGGCTAGATACGGGTGTCTATTACCGTACAGGGAAAGAACCAAGCTGGGTTGATGCTGTGCATTGCCTACAAATGCAATGGAATGATCAGGTGCACGTTGCAGGATTAACCAGTCTGAGCCTGCAAGGGAATACCCATTACCTTGCGCTGAAGAGTGAAAACATATGGTTGAATCTTCCCCCCCGCATTTACTTACCTAAGTGGCTGGACAAAGTACCAGATGTTAAATGGTACTCCACCACGAATAGCCGTTTGAACTGCGATCAACGTGTTTTTCTTAAAGACATAACCGTCTCTAGCCTGCAGCTTAAGTGCAGCTACCCGGAGTTGGCAGCCTACGAAATAGCGAACAACGTTCCGGGTTTAATAGATTTCATTCATGCCGACGAACTCTTTCAGAGCCTGATAAGCCTTAATCCCAAAAAATTGCAATTAATCCTATCCGCAAGTAATGCCATCAAAACCAATAGGATATTTATGTTTCTGGCTAACAGAAATAATCATCCGTGGTTTGGTCGATTGAAAGGCGCTGATATAAAAATCGGTACCGGCACACGTCAGATAGAAATCGGTGGTCGGCTCGATAAGGAATATCAAATTACCGTCCCAGCCAAACTGGTAAGGAATGCCAAAGAAAATGAACACTACTGAGCGCTATGCAAATCAGGTCAGACTACTCGTTGAATGCTTACCAGCGATTAACGAAGAAAAGTGTTTTGCGCTGAAAGGCGGGACTGCGATAAATCTTTTTATACGCGATTTCCCCAGATTATCGGTAGATATCGACTTGGCCTATGTGCCACTTCAGGATAGAACGACGGCTATTCATGACATATCGCATGCACTGCAACGGATAATTCAGCGCCTGAACCACACAGGGTTTACCGCCAATATACAAGCGTCTGGCGGGCCTGATGCCCGTATCATTGTTACCAACATAAACAACAGCACGTCGATAAAAATTGAAGTGAATTATGTGTGGCGAGGCTTACTAAATGCGCCAGTCGCGTTAGATATTCAGGATAATGTTGCAGACCGCTTTGGATTTGCTGAGATCCATGTCGTTTCGATGCCTGACTTATATGGTGGGAAGATTTGTGCAGCAATGGACAGGCAACATCCCCGTGATTTCTTTGACGTGAAGTTATTGTTAGAAGACTCAGGGATCACAAAAGATATTTACTATGGAACCCTCGCATATATGCTTGGACATCCACGCCCAATGGCAGAAATACTTGATCCTCGATGGAAAGATATTCGCCAGCCCTACGCTAATGAATTTGCAGGAATGACGTCCACTCCAGTCACTCTCGATCAATTGAATGCGGTGCCAACAACATTAGTAGAGGCGTTGAAAAAGCATTTCACGGACTCCGATTATCGTTTCTTATTGTCATACGAAATGGCAGAACCAGACTGGTCTCTTTTCCCGCATGATCTATCAGCATTCCCCGCCATACGTTGGAAACAACAAAATCTCCTTAGACTTAAAGATCAAGACCCCGATAAGTGGCGTCACGCAATAGAAAAAATCACGGACGTATTAAATCAGTGGCTTAAATGATTGCAGAATAATAAAGACGGGAAATGACCGCCTTTATCCTAACGCTGGGTATTAATGGTGCTTTGCCAAGTCTTGTTTTACCCATCGAGTAATCTGGATTCCCGCCTGCTCAGACAGCTCAAAAAACGCGGGCAACAAATGCGCTGAGGCGTTGAGATAGGCGCTGACCTGTACTATGCCCTGCGGCGGTAATAGCTCGCCACTTTCCAGCCCTTCGCTCAGGCACAGCAAACCGTGGCAAAGCCCTTCGGCGCACTCACCGGCGATGGCCGCAAGGTCATGAAATTGGGGAACACTGAAATGGCTGAGATCCAGAACGCTAATTCTGACTACGGATCCTCCGTAGCGAAGCGACTATATTCCTCTGATTTGGCTGATGAAATAGGCTGGATGCATTTACAGGGAATTACGGTGAGGTTTGGAATGCACCTCGCAGGAACCCGACAAACGGGGGATCATTGGAGTTCAAACGACGGTTATAAAGAGAACATCTTATTGAGCTGGCAGTAGTAAGTTTTTCTCAAATGAGTGAAAGTGTTTTCTTAATCAAATGTTGGGGTCATGAGTGTGAATAAGCCGATAGGTGTGTTTGATGCGGGAATAGGTAGTTATGCCATCGTTGAAAAAATTCGAAAGTCCTATCCCTCTCAAGATATTGTGTATCTGGCTGACAGGAAAAGTTTTCCTTATGGCGCAAAAGATCATGGCGAACTGCTCACCGTAACCCGTCAGGCCACGGAGTATTTATTCCAATATGGCTGCTCGGCCGTCGTTTTAGCATCAAACGCGCCCAGTATTGTCGTGATGGAGGATTTGCTCAAACTCGCCTCTTTGCCTGTTATCGGTGTTTTACCGCCGGTTAAAGAAGCTTGCCGACATTCTATGACGCGAAACATAGCCGTGCTTGGCGTCCGCAGCATGGTGGAAAGCCCCGAGTTCAAAAAGTATGTGATTGAAAACACTCTTGAAGGCTGTGCGATATCGGGCATCAATGCGTCCGAGTTAGTCGATCTGGTTGAAGATTTTTCTTTTCTCAACGATCACGAAAAGACCCAGCGCGTCGTGTCTCAGTTTTTGGAAAAACAGCTTGAGACACAGCCCAATATCGATGTTATGACGATGTCTTCGACTCATTTACCTTGGCTTAAGGCGTTTTTTTTGCAGGCTCAGCCGCAGATCACTTTTCTTGACCCTGCCGATAGTGTCATAGAAGAAATACGCCCTTACGTGACCCATGGCGATGGAATCATTGATTGTATCGCCACAGAAAGTCCGCAATTCCCCATTAAAACCTTTAATGAAGCCTTGTTGGGTTTAAAGACCGGATTAATCGCCAAGTTGATTCATATAGGGAATTGAGGGTCTGCCTCATAGACACATCCCTATCGCATCACCGCCGCCCAAGGGCGGCGTTTTGCCCTTTGTTCGGCCTAATCCGTCGGGTGTGAATTTCTCACACCCGACGTCTCTCTACCTTTACACCACCGACGCCCCCTGCCGCTCCCTTGCCTCTACGTAAGTCGGCATCGACGAGGCCGCACCGGCTCTTTCAACACACACCGATGCATAGGCCGAGGCAAACTGGGCAGCGGCGGCGAGTTCGATCCCAGCGGCGAGCTGCGAAGCCAGTGCGCCGTTGAACGCATCGCCCGCGCCGGTGGTGTCGACCGGAATGGCCGGGAAGGCGGCGACTAAATCGGTTTTACCCGCCACCGACAGCAATGCGCCTTGAGTACCGAGTGTGATGATCAGCGCCTTGATGCCTTTGCTATGCAGGGCTTGGGCGGCCACTTTCGCCGACGCCACGTCGTGCACGTCGATCCCCGTCAGTAAGGTACATTCGGTGGCGTTGGGGGTCAGTAAATCCACCTGCGCCAGCAGGCTATCCGGCACCGGCTGGAACGGTGCAGGGTTGAGAATAATGTAAGTGCCGTGATCTTTGGCGATGCCGATCAGTTTTTCAATCGCTGACAGGTTGTTCTCCAACTGGGTCAGCAGAATATCCGCCGCCGCAATCGCAGGACGGCACTGTTCAACTTCATCGTCGGTGACCGTCAGATTTGCGCCAGGGTCGACGGCAATCATGTTTTCAGCTTCAACGCCTGCCACGTAAATCAGCGCGTTGCCGGTCGGGAGATCGGCGGTGGAAAACAGCGTCACGGCATCAAAACCGGCGTTGTCGAGATGGCGACGGGCGAAAGTGCCGAAGTCATCGCGCCCCACTTTGCCGATGTAATGCACGCGAGCTCCCGCACGCAGCGCCGCGACCGCCTGATTGGCACCTTTGCCGCCCGCGCCCATCATGCTGTTGCGGGCAATCAGCGACTCACCCGGCTGCGGAAAACGGCTCATTCCGGCGACGATATCCAGATTGAAGGATCCAAATACACATACCTTGCCCTTGTTCATGCCTCTCTCCTGAGTAATAACGGTCGCTGTGGTTGCTGATGTTGAAAACGTCGCTGCGCCGCCAGGCACGCACCGCTACAGCCGGTTTCATCCGACACGCCGCTGATGGCGATAGTCAGCCCGGTGGCCGGATGCGGGCTGCGTAAATGGCTGCGGATCAGCCTTTCCAGCTTCTCCAGCGGGAAAGCGGGCATCGACAGCACACCACCGCCCAGCACCAGATATTGCGGGTCAAGGATGTTCATTTCGCTGGCAACGGTGCGCGCCAGACGTTCGACAAATTCCAGTAAATCAGGGTGTTCGGCATGATTGACGAACAAATCTGACATCGCGGTATCGGGCACGTGCTGTTTCGCCCAGCCGCTCAGCCAATTGCCAGAGGTCAGGGTTTCCACGCAGCCAGTTTTGCCGCATGGGCACGGCAACGGATTGTCTTTTAAGGGGATGTGCCCAATCTCCCCCGCGCCGCCGTGTGCTCCGTGGTAAAAATCGTTATTCAGCCACAGGCTGTTGCCAAAACCGGTGCCGAGATAGACGCCAACGGCCACATCAGGCAGCACGTCGAGCCGCGTTAAATCCCACCACATCAGATGGTTAACGTCTTTGTCCATGCTCACCGGCAGGCCCAGACGGGCAGAAAGCTGGCTGGCGACCGGCTGATTGTCGAGCGCCGGAATAAACGGCAGCGACAGCACGGTATGACGGTCGCGGGACAAAATCCCCGGCAACCCGAGCATCACGCCTGACACCGGTGCAGAGGTGCCCTGCAGGTACGCGGCAAGCAGTTGCTCAAGCCCGCCGAGAGGGTTCGCCAGTTCGGCCCACGAACGGGTCGGCACCTTCTGGTATCCCTGAAAAACCTGCTGGTCGTTCATCAGCATCAGCCGCGTGTTGGTGCCGCCAATGTCTACGCCGAGAAAATGCTCCATAGACTCTCCTGCCCTTAGGCTGCGTGACGCGCCTGACGCATCTGGTCGAGCATTTTGTCCCACGCGCTGTCCAAATCCTGGTCCAGATTGAACAGACCCGAGCTGCCGACAATCAACACTTCCGCCCCGGCCCCCAGCAATGACTGATAGGTATTCACGTTGCAGGAACCGTCGATTTCGATCAGATAGCGGTAGTTTTTCTGCTGTTTAAGGTCACGCAACTGGGCGATTTTGTGCAGCATCTCAGGGATAAACGGCTGTCCGGCATAGCCCGGATCCACCGTCATCACGGTGATTTTGTCCAGCAGGTGAATGTAATGCTGGATGAATTCAATCGGCGTGGCAGGGTTGAGCACCACGCCGACTTTTTTCCCCAGCGAACGGATCTGGTTAATGACGCGGAATGCGTCGCGGTTAATGGTTTCGGCATGGGGGCAGATGTAATCCGCCCCGGCTTTGGCGATAGGCTCGATAAAGTCAGTCGGGTTTTCCACCATCATATGCACGTCGAGCACCAGCGGCGTGTGCGGGCGAATTTGCTCAATGAAGAACGGCGACAGCGTGATGTTTTTAACGTAGTGACCGTCCATGATGTCAATGTGCAGCATATCGGCACGACGGTTAAGCACCGCGAGTTGCTGTTTAATGTCGATCAGACTCATGCACATCAGCGACGGAGAAATTTTGTGTTCCATGATCGGTTCCTGGGTTTCAGAGAGATTGAAAATTCGTATCGTTAATTCATTAAAAAAGTGGATTTAAGGTTGAGCCGCCCGGGCCTTGGCCGCGCTCATTCTTCCCGCCCGCTTTTGCATATAGCGATTGCGGAAGAACTTCAGGCCGAGCACCACAATCAGCACCGCGCCCCACATCGCCAGACTGAAATGTGGACTAACGTTAAGCAGGTTCAGGCCGGTGGAGATCACCTGTAACACCACCAGCGACAGCACCACGCCGGTCACGCGACCGAAACCGCCAAACGGGTCGGTGCCGCCTAAAATAATCGCCAGCACGGTCAGCAATAAATACGAGTCGCCGTAGCCCATGCGCGCCGAGTTGAAGCGCGCCATCATCACCAATCCGGCAATCACGCACAGCATGCTCGACAGCACGTAGATGGCGATCAATACGCGGTGCGTGTTGACGCCGCTAAAGTGGGTGGCGTTGATGTTGCTGCCGCTCATGTAGATGTATTTGCCCAGACGAGTGCGTTCTAAAAACACCGCAATCAACACCGCCGTAGCGAGGAAAACGATCAGCGGAACCGGAATACCCAGCACGGTATCCGCGCCGATGTAACGCACGATGTCAGGCATGCCACTGATCGCCGCGCCCCGCGAGAGATAGATACCGACGCCGTTGACCATGGTCATGGTCGCCAGCGTCACCAGAATCGGATGTGCCCCGACGTAAGCCACCAGCGCACCGGTCAACATGCCGATAGCGATAGCCAGCACCATCGCGCCGACCAGAGCCAGCGTCAGCCACACGGCTTGCAGCCCCAGACCGGCGTCCGGCGGCAGGTAGGTCAAAAATACCCACGCCATGAACAAGCTGGTCAGGTTGGACGTGGCGATAATGCACAGATTCAGGCCACCGCTGAGGATCGGAATGAACATTGCCAGCGTCAGCAGGCCAAGTTCAGGCAACTGAAACGCCACGCTCATAAAGGTCGAGTCAGTGAAAAAACGGCCGGGCATCGCGATGCTGAAACCGACGATCACCACCACCAGCAACAGGCTCAAACTCAGCGTGGTACGGTCGATTTTAAAACGCGGTCCGCTGCCACTGGATTTCATCTTCAGGCTCTTGGTTTTGGTTAACATTGCAGGTTCCTCAGGCGAAGCCGACATCGGTTTCTTTGCGTTTTTTGTAGTGCGTGACGGTAATAGCCACCACGATCACCACGCCGATAACGATGTTCATGAAGTAGTTGGAAACGCCGATCAGGTTCAGACCGTTCTTCAGAATGCCGATCAGGAAGACGCCCATCAGCGTGCCGACGACGCTGCCTTTGCCGCCGTTAAGGCTGGCACCGCCGAGCACCGCAGCGGCCAGAACGTCCAGCTCACCGCCGACCAGCGCATTGGGCACCACTTCACCGACCCGATAGACCTGAACCAGTCCGCCGATAGCGGCCATGGCCCCGAGATAACCGTAAGCAAACAGGTGTAAGACGCCGACGCGAATGCCGATACGCCGCGCCGATTCCTGATCACCGCCGACGGCAAACAACTGGCGGACCAGATGGGTTTTATTCAGCAGCACCCAGGTCAGTGCCGCCACGGCCAGCATCACCACCAGCGGTAAACCAATCTGGTAATGCTGCGTGCCGATGTTAAACGGCAGCACTTGCAGCGGCGTCACCAGCCAGCCCGGTAAGTCGTACAAGCTGGTGCCGTTGGTCAGCCACATCAGCATGCCAAACAGCAGCGACTGCATACTGATGGTGACGATGATGGAGACGATCCGTAGGCAATAGATCAGTACGGCGTTGATCATGCCAAACAGTGTGCCGATCAAGATCGCCAGCAGGATGGTGCCGGTCGGACTGGCCAGTCCGTAATGGATCGCCAGCGTCGCGATGCTGTACTGCACCACCGACGCCACCGCGGCGAAGGAAATATCGATGCCGCCGGTCACCAGCACCACGAACAGGCCGAGGGCAAAAATGCCGCTGACCGCGTAGCTTTCTGACAAATCCAACAGGTTTTGCAGCGTGAGGAACTGGTTAGTCAGCAGCGAGAAAGTGACAATCACCACCACCAAAACCCACGCCAGATAGCCTTCGTTGGTGGAAGGACGTAAACGGTTGAGATTACGCATTCACCGCCTCCGCAAGTTGTTGTTGGCTGATATTGGCCGGCAGGTATTCGCCTTTCACCGTACCTTCGCTAAAGTGCAGCACGCGGTCACAGTTGAAATAGACTTCGGGCACTTCGTCGGAGATCAGCAGGATCGAAATCCCTTCCTGCGCCAGTTGATGGATCAGTTGATAAATACTGGCTTTGGCACCGACATCGACGCCGACCGTGGGCGAGTCGAGGATCAAGATCTTCGGCTGCGTCAGCACCCATTTCGCCAACACGATTTTCTGTTGGTTACCACCGGACAGGGTTGAAATGGCCTGATCGGGGCTGGCGACTTTGACGCCCAGTTTTTCGATCCACTGCTGAATGATTTTGTTTTTGCGGTATTCATCGATCAGATGAAAACGGCTGCGCAGTTGATCCATGATCGCCAGCACGGTGTTGTCGCCGACCGATTGTTGCTGGATTAATCCGAGCGTCAGCCGGTCTTCGGACACGTAACCGATACCGGATTTGATCGCATCTTCGTGTCCACGAAAACGCACCGGCTTGCTATCCAGATAGATTTTCCCGCTGTCAGGCTTGGTCATGCCAAACAGACTCAGCGCCAGTTCGGTGCGCCCGGAACCGAGCAGCCCGCACAGGCCCAGCACTTCGCCGGCATGCAGTTTGAGGCTGACATCGTGGTATTGGCCTGCGCGACTGAGTTTGTCGAGTTCCAACATGATGCGCTGGTCGTTCTGATTGGCGGCTTTCAGGCGGTAATCGAGCTTGAGGCCGGTCATCAGTTCGGTCAGGCGTTCGCTGCTGACCTCCGCCGCCGGATAGGTGCCGACGCGCTTGCCGTCGCGGATCACTGTCACGCTGTCGGAAATTTCCAGCACTTCATCCAGACGATGGCTGACAAACACCACGCTGATGCCTTTGTTTTTCAGGTAATGCACGGTGCGCAGCAGTTGGTTCACTTCGGTACGCGTTAACGACGCCGTCGGTTCATCCATAATCACCAGCCGCGCATCGGCCACCAGCGCGCGGCAAATCGCTACTTGCTGGCGCTGGGCAATCGGCAGCGAGGCCACTTTGGCATCGAGATCTAAGGTGTAATTCAGCTCGCTCAGAATACGTTTTGCCGTGTCGCGCAGACGTGATGGGCGATACCAGCCCATCAGCCCGTGCAGGTTGTGGTCGAACGCTATGTTCTCCGCCACGCTCAGGTTCGGAAACAGCGACAGGTCCTGATAAATCACCTGTACACCGAAACTGCGGGCCTGCTCCGGGCTGAGGCGGCTAAAAGTTTGCGGGTTAAAGTTTTTATCCGCGAGGGTAATGGTGCAACCGTTGTCCGGCTGGTAGACCCCCGAGATAATCTTAATCAGCGTGCTTTTACCGCAGCCATTCGTTCCCGCCAGACAGTGCACTTCACCCGGCATCAGCCGCAGAGAAATGTCGTTTAGCGCGCGCTGACCGCCAAAGGTCACCGACAGATTTTGGACGTCAATCAGCGGCAGCGTTTGGGTGTCGAGGATCTCGGAGATCGCCATAATTACAGCCCCATTTTCACCAGTTTAGGCAAGTTCGCCTTGTCGAGACTTTCGGTTTTGTTGCCGAGGATGGTGTGCGTCGCTTCGTCAACTTTTACCGTGCCCATGCCGTCAATGTTCATGCCGTCAGTGATTGGCGTCCCTTTGGAGATCATGCCTGCGATGCGCACGAAGACTTCACCGGCCACCATTGGGTTCCAGATGTATCCGCCGTTAATCGCGCCGCTGTTCACCAGTGACTGACCCTGTCCTGGGCTGAAGGAACCGTAAACGCAGATATCGCCATTTTTGCCACGGTTTTGCACCGCACGACCGGCACCGATTGGGCCTTGGGAACCAATTGCCAAAATGCCTTTCAGGTTCTGGTCTTTCGACATCAGATCATTGGTGGTACGAATGGTGTCATCGAGGGATTCACCGACGCCAAATTTGTCGCCAGCCTGATGCATATTCGGGTAATGCTCTTTCTGATAATTCACCGCTGCATCGGCCCATTTCTGGTGTAATGGCACGGTCAAACTGCCGACATACACCGCGTAATCGCCGGTCTCTTTCATACACTTGGCGAGGGCGATCATGTGGGTGATACCGAGTTGGGCGGCATCCACCATTTCGAAGTCCCAGTTAGAGTATTTCTGGTTCGGGGATTCATGGGTGATGACTTTAATTCCGGCGTCACGAGCGCGTTTTAGCACCGGCTCCAACACTTTGGCGTCATTCGGTACCACGCCGATGATGTCGACTTTCTGGGCGATCAAATCTTCAATCGCACGCACCTGCAGCGCCGGGTCATCGCTGGTTGGGCCAACTTGCCATGCGTCGATACCCTCTTTCGCCGCTTCATTTTTGATGCCCACTTCCATGGCGTTAAACCAGGCGTTACCGCCGACTTTCACCACCACGCCCATGCGAATTTTGTCCGCGGCATGTGCGGCGGAAACCGATAACAGAGCTGAAGCGAACAAGCAGGCCAATACAGACTTTTTCATGATGTTTCTCCACAGATGTTCAATATTCCGCAGTCGTTTTTCCAAAACTCAGGAAGCGCTACGGTTGTTTTTTGGTTTTCTTTTGTAGGGGTAAAGGGGCGACTTCAATGACATTGACGTTGCTCCAGGCCAGCTCCTGCCGAAATTCCTCATCATCCAGATGGTCGGTGATCAGTGTGTCTATTTCCCGGTAGTGGCATATCCGCGCAAAAGAGCTGCGGCCGAATTTGCTGGCATCGGCCAGCAAAATTTTGTGTTCTGAGGAGAGCAGCATTTGCTGTTTTAACCGCGCATGGTGCTCGTTACTTTCCCTGATCCCCCCGTCGTGGCTGACGCTGTGACAGGAGAAAAATAATTTATTGATGACGAACTCTTTCAACATCTGTTCGGCGTAAACACCGATGAAATCTTCGTACTTGGCGGAATACTCACCGCCCAGACCGATGGTTCTGACGTTGGCTTTGACCGCCAGCGCCTGAATGATGTGCAGCGAGTTGGTCAGCACCACCAGCGGAATGTCCGGCAGTTGCCGCGCCAAAAACCAACTGGTCGAACTGCTGTCGAGCAGCAAACAATCGCCGGGATTAATAAACTGCAACGCCCGTTTCGCAATGCGGGTTTTGCTGTCCGGTGACTGATTACTGCGCTCACGGAAGGATTCCCCCTGTTCTATCTGCGACGGGACGTACTGCTTTTCGGCATGCTGATGTTCAACAAACACCGCGCCGCCATGACTGCGTAATAACAACCCGCGCTTTTCCAGCAGAGCCAAATCACGTCGCGCCGTTTCCAGCGAGATCTGACACAGCTCAGCCACTTCCTGAACCAGGACGCGTCCCCGTTCGGCAAGGACTTCGGTAATAAAGCGGTGACGTTCTACAGGCAGCATAATTTTTCCTCTTCCCGATGTTGAATAGGATACGCAGACCACGGGGTGCGGAATGCGGGCTTCCTCAAAAGCGGCCGCGCCCTCTTTGCGCTGCGCTGGCCTTGTGATAGTTGTCAAAAAAATCGATGAAAAGATGAAATGTTAAATTTCGGATCTGTGGCGGTGACAGCACTACATCGTCATTCTGCTCATAAACGGGCAAGGGGTTTTCTGCAAACGGTCACAAATCCTCGTGTGCAACAGTGACCGAGTGTGACCGTTTGTGTGGAAGTGACCGTTTTGGCTGAAAGGAGTGAGGGGTCGATAACAGGGAATGTGCAGGTAATCACATTCAAACTATGCAACATCCTGTTTACTAGCAGCTCATCTATTTCGGAGCTGGCATGAATTCAACGTCGCTGATAAAAAGCCTGTTACTGTTTCTGTTGGCCTCGGCCCGCGGAATAAAGGCATTTATATTAGGCTGCTGCTGCTTTAATTCCGTGGATAATCTCAGTGCCGCGATTGAAAATAATGAAGAAATAAACCCTGCTGATTTCAGCCACCAATGGAAACAACTCTGGCACTGTGCCGGACATTCCTGGCTGCCCGAAGAAAAGTTGTCGTCATTTATTTCCCACACGCCACGTAATGATATGACCGTCAGCGTCCGTCTGGATACGCAGTGGCGTCAGGTGATGGCGTTCAATCATTTATCTAACTTAGTCAGCCAGTTACGTTGCTGCCATCGATTGAGTGGTGCACCGACCACTGACGCAGCACATCCAGCCCGCTTTTCTTTCCGAAGCACAACGCGCTATTTCGCCGTTGTGCTTTTTTTATGTCTGTTCTCCCTACAAACTCGAGGAAATTATTATGTACTTTATCTGTGTCGCTGCTTGTCCGACCGGTGTTGCTCATACTTATATGGCCGCAGAATCTCTTGAGGTGCTGGGAGAAAAGCGCGGGCACGAAATTAAGGTAGAAACTCAGGGCAGTTTAGGCGCTGAGAATATTATTACTGACGAAGATTTAGCCCGCGCCGACGGCGTTATTCTGGCCGCCGACGTGGCGATTAATAATAAAGAACGATTCAACGGCATGATCACCTTGGAGTGCAGCGTCAGTGATCCGATCAAGTTCGGCGACGCGGTATTCGATGCGATAGAACAGGAGGTAGCAAATGGCTCACTTTAAACCCGAAGGCACGACCAGCGGCGGTCGTGTCGGCACAGACATAAAAAATGCCATCATGACCGGCGTCTCTTACATGCTGCCTTTCGTGATCGCGGGTGCAGTGATCATGGGTATCGCGCGCATCGGCGCCTCGATGTATGGCATTGATAATATCTGGGATAACAGCCATGCGCAGGCCGCCAGTCAGGTGGTGAAACTGCTGCATCAGTTCGACGGTTTTGGCGGACTGGCGCTCTCCTTGATGTTGCCGATTGTCGCCGGATACATCAGCTATGCGCTGGCGAACAAGCCGGGCATTGCGCCGGGCATGATTGGCGGGCTGCTGGCCAGTAATCTGGGCACCGGATTTATCGGCGCGCTGGTGGCCGGTTTTGTTGCCGGTTATATCGTCCGGCTGATGGTGCGTTACATCAAACTGCCGCGCGCGTTGGCCTCGGCGGGACCGATTTTTATCTTGCCGGTTGGCGGCACATTACTGACCTGCATCATCATGGCGTTTGTGGTCGGCACCCCGCTGGCGGCGCTGAATCGCGGGATGGAAGCCTGGCTGCTGACGATGTCCGGCACCAATAAAGTGCTGCTGGCAGCGGTGATTGGCGGCATGGTCGGCTTCGACCTGGGCGGCCCGGTGAATAAAGCGGCAGTAACCACCGCCATGGCGCTGCTGGCTTCCGGCATTTATGACCCCAATACCGCCGCACAGGTGGCGATCATCATTCCACCGATTGGTCTGGGCGTAGCGACGTTATTGTGGAAACAGCGCTTCCCTGAATCCCTGCGAGAAGCGGGAAAAGCCTCGACGCTGATGGGCCTGATTGGGGTATCCGAAGGGGCGATCCCCTTTGCGCTCTCGAACCCGAAAATCATCGTGATTAACGTGGTCGGTTCAGCGCTAGGTGCCGCGATGGCGGTCGGATTAGGCGCGGTAAACCATGCGCCGATCTCCGGTTTTTACGGCTGGCTGGCGGTCGATGGCTGGCCGGTTTACGTGCTGTCGATTGCCGTCGGTTCGGCGGTAGTGACTTTCGGCTCCCTGCTGGTCTTCCGCCATAGCGATACCGCCCCTGCCACCCAACCCGTGACCTCTCCCGCGCCAAAATTTAAGGTGAATCGCCAATGAAAACTGTCCATCTCATTCAGCATACCCATTGGGATCGCGAGTGGTATTTCACCGATAACGACTCGAAAGCGGTGCTTTATTACTTCATGGATGATCTGCTGAACCGGCTTGAGCAAGACCACACCCTCGGCCCCTTTGTACTCGATGCGCAGACGGTGATCCTCGACGATTACTTTGAAGTCGCACCGGAAAATAAACCGCGCTTAACCGCGCTGATTCAGACAGGTCGAATTCTGATTGGCCCGTGGTACACCCAGACGGACTTTTTGGTGGTGGGTGCCGAATCGATTGCGCGCAATTTACTGTTAGGCATTGAAGGCGCGGCGAAATATGGCCCGGTGATGAATATCGGTTACGTGCCGGACTCTTTCGGCCAAAGCGCGCAATTACCGATGTTTTTGCAGCAGTTTGCTATCGACCATGCCGTGCTATGGCGCGGCTGGTGCGAACATGACGTCGCCAGCACCGAGTTTATCTGGCACAGCGACGATGGCAGTAAGGTCACCACCGCCGTGCTGCCCTGGGGTTATGGCTGCGCGAAATGGTTACCTACCGACGCAGGATCCGCGCTCCCGGTCGTGACGAAAGCCAGCCATCGGCAAGCCCAGTTTGCCGCGACCGATCACATCATGCTGCCCAACGGCAATGACCAGTCGCCGTTCGAATATCAGGTCCCTGGTTTATTGACCGCACTCAACGAGCGCCAGCAAGAATTTCGCTTCATTAACAGCAGCTTTGCGCAATTCTTCAGCGAGCTGGATACGCAGCGGGACAGGCTGCCCGATTTTCGCGGTGAGCTGTTAAGCCCGAAATATATGCGTATTCATCGCGGGATATTCTCCACCCGCATCGACATCAAAAAGCACAATGCGCAGTTGGAGAAAACCGTTAGCCAGTACCTCGAACCGCTGCTGACGGTCAATGCGTCGCTGGGCCTGCCTTACCCGCAACAGGCGGTGGACCAGATTTGGCGCGAAGCGATGAAGTCTCATGCCCATGACAGCATCGGCGGCTGTAATTCCGACCGGGTCAACGCGATGGTGAATAACCGACTGCTTTCCGGTATCGAAATGGCGGAACAATTGCTGGCGCTGAATTTTAAAATGCTCAGCGAAGGCATCACGGCCACGCAGGAAGGAACGCAAATTCTGCTGTTCAACAGCTTGCCGAAAAAGCGCAGCGGCAAGGTGCGTTTAACGGTGATGACGCCCGCCAGCGATTTCCGCATTTGTGACAATGACGGCAACGAATGCCACTGGCAGTTAATCAGCGAACAACCTCAGGACATGTCCACGGTGGTACAAGAGCTGTCGAACAGCACCGAAACCACCTGGTATCGTAAATGTGAGCTGCTGCTTGAGGTGCACGACGTGCCACCGTGCGGCTACACCACACTGTGGTTTCAGCCAGATATTGCAGCAAAAACGCGGCCGCATACGGTCAATTCGCATCAACTGGAAAACCATTTCCTGCATCTGCGGGCCGATGCCCACGGCATTCTGAGCCTGACCGATAAACGCAGCGGTCAGCATTATCATCATCTGCTGCAACTGGTCGATGGCGGTGACGCCGGTGACAACTACAACTATTCGCCACCGGTGGAGGACTGGAATATCACCAGCGACGGTCATCTGGTCGATTGCCACACCGACGGCGGCAGCCTGTTTAATCGCATGGTGTTACGCTGGAAAATCCCGGCCCCGCGCGATGCGGCTTCACGCCAACAACACCTGACTGACGCCCAGCTCGACGTCACGATGACCTTGACGCTGGCACATGATTCGCCGTCGCTGAACGTGGATATCACGGTGGATAATCAAATCCGCGACCACCGTTTGCAGGTGCTATTACCGACTGGCGCCGCGACGCAGGTTCACTTCGCCGACCAGCCGTTTGGCCTGATCCAGCGTGATAACCAACCGGCCGCCATGAACCTCTGGCAAGACGAAAAATGGAGCGAAGCCCCTGCGGCACTTTACCCGATGCAAAGTCTGGTAATGATGCATGACCTACAGCGCGGATTATGCGCGGTGACCGAAGGGCTGCGGGAATATGAGATCCCCGAACAGCAAACCGACACGCTGGCAATCACCCTGCTGCGCAGTGTCGGTTGGCTAGGCCGTGCGAATATGCCGTATCGTCCGGGTCGTGCTTCCGGCATGGTATTGCCGTCGCCCGAATCGCAAATCCCCGGCATTCACCACTGTTCGCTGGCCGTCATGCCGCTAAGCGGCGTACCGGACGCGTCTTTCTGGCAGCAGGTCGAAGCATGGAAAACGCCGATGATTGCCTATCTGGCGACCGGCTGGTCACGCTTTAAACTCAACCCGCACGGCTTGCGATTCCCAGAACAATACAGCCTGCTGCGCTGGGAAACCCCGTTGCATTTCAGCACATTGAAGAAATCACAGCAGGGCGATCATTGGGTAATTCGCGGTTGGAACCCGTCGGCACAACCGATGGCGACCGGGAAGGTTGAATCGTCTGAGAAAGTGATTTCATCAACGCTGGCAGAGGGAATTTCCGCCGAAGAGAATCATCAGGAAATGACGCGTGTCGGGCAGCCGATAACGTTTTTGGTGAAGCGATAAAGGTAGCCCCTTAGGTTGCCACCCAAACAGGCTTTTAAATTCAAGGTCGTGGGCGTCGGCCCACACCGACCAGAGACCCGCTATCGCGCGGGTCTCTGGACTCCGCGCTCTTTTCACTCCGTTGCTACGCAATTTGAAATGGACATGTTCCAGAGACTTTTGTTCATACCGCAAAATGACGCCGCTTAAGCGGTTCCCTCGCTGCGGATTCCAACCCGCGTAAACAGACTCGCGGTTTTCCATCACTTTCTCAGCGCCATTTTTGAATGTGGTCTGGGGACTATGTAGGTCAAAAGCCGTCAGTGCATTACTTGCCACCCGCCAGCTCGATAAAGCTACCGGTCACATAAGACGCTGAATCGGACAAAAGCCAGACGATGGCTTGCGCGACTTCCTCTGGCTGTCCGCCGCGTTGCATCGGTAAATTCGCCTTCACGCGATCTACCCTGCCCGCTTCCCCACCGCTGGCGTGCATCTCGGTATAGATATAGCCGGGACGCACCGCATTGACGCGAATATTTTGTCCCGCCACCTCCAGCGAAAGCCCGGTCGTCAGCGTATCTACCGCACCTTTCGAGGCGGCGTAATCCACATATTCGCCCGGGGCACCAAGCCGCGAGGCGGCTGATGAAACATTCACAATGGCTCCCCCTTTTCCACCATGCCGCGTCGCCATGATTTTCACCGCTTCGCGACAACAGAGGAAATAACCCGTCACATTGGTCGAGAGGACGTTGTTGATACGCTCTGCCGTCAGGCCCTCGAGGGTTGATTGCTGAAACAAGATCCCGGCGTTATTCACCAGCGCGGTGATCGGACCGAGCTCAGCGCTTAGGCGCTGGAACATCGCGACAACTTGCGCTTCATCGGCGATATCCGCTTGCAGGGCGATGGCCTTTCCCCCTGCGTTGACGATTTCATCAACAACGGTCTGCGCAGAGGCGGTGTTATTCACATAATTAACGCCGACGGCGTAACCCTTTTGCGCCAAAAGTATAGCGGTGGCACGACCAATGCCACGGCTGGCGCCGGTGACTAACGCTACGCTGTTCATGGGGGACTCCTTTTGAAAAGTGAGAAAATTGTAGTTTAAATTCAACATCTACACCTTGGGCTGTGGCGCAAAATCTTGCCGCTGCGCGGTACCTTCACTCGGTCTTCGAGCCACAGGTCTCGAAGCCGCTCCGTTCAGCAAGGTTTTTGAGCGCGCCATGTTGGTTTTTTTAAGTCAAAACACTAAGTCAAAAGCGGCTAAGTTGTGAATTAAAAAGCCAGGGCCGCATTCAAAAATGACGCCAAGGGAGCGGTGAGAAACGACGAGCGGGTGTATGCGAGTTGGTCCGAACCCGAACCGAGGGAACCGCGCAGCGGCGGCATTTTGCGGCTATCGCGGTGGTACCTGAAACACGGCCATCCCGATTCAGCGACAGCGCGGAGTGAAAGAGCCCGGGGGGTCTTGGGGGGCGGCGGCGATATGCCGCCCCCTAAGTCGGTGTGGGCCGACGCCCACGGTTTTGATTTTGACGTTAGTAGCAAAAGCCGCCATTAGCTGCGGCTTCAGCTAAAACGAGCCTTACTCGTAATCCGAGATCGGTACACATGAACAGAACAGATTTCTGTCCCCGTACACGTCATCAAGACGCTTAACTGCCGGCCAGTATTTGTTATCGCTGCCCGCAGGGAATACCGCCAGTTCGCGGCTGTACGGGTGAGCCCACTCGCTGACCAGCTCGGCCTGTACGTGCGGGGCGTTAACCAGTGGGTTATCTTCCAGCGGCCATTCGCCTTGCGCTACGCGGTCGATTTCAGCGCGGATTGCCAGCAGTGCATCAACAAAGCGGTCGATTTCCACTTTGCTCTCTGACTCCGTCGGCTCAACCATCAACGTCCCCGCCACGGGGAATGACATGGTCGGTGCGTGGAAACCGAAGTCGATCAAGCGCTTCGCGATGTCCATTTCACTGATACCGACGCTCTCTTTCAGCGGACGGATATCCAGAATACATTCGTGCGCGACACGACCATCGCGGCCGGTGTACAGCACCGGATAGGCGTCTTTCAGGCGGGTGGCGATGTAGTTGGCATTCAGAATGGCCACCTGACTTGCCTGCTTCAGGCCCTGCGCGCCCATCATGCGGATGTACATCCAGCTGATAGGCAGAATCGAGGCGCTACCAAACGGCGCGGCGGAAACTGCCCCGTTTTGCGTCAGCACGCCGTCAATTTGCACCACGCTGTGACCCGGAACAAACGGAGCCAAATGCGCTTTCACGCCGATAGGCCCCATGCCCGGACCGCCACCGCCGTGTGGGATACAGAAGGTTTTGTGCAGATTAAGGTGCGACACGTCGGCGCCAATATAACCTGGGGTCGTGATACCGACCTGAGCGTTCATGTTCGCGCCATCCAGATAAACCTGGCCGCCGTACTGGTGAACAATCTGGCACACTTCGCGAATGGTTTCTTCGTATACGCCGTGCGTCGACGGGTAAGTCACCATGATGCACGACAGCTCATCGCCTGCCTGCGCTGCTTTCTCACGCAGGTCACTTAAATCGATGTTGCCCTGTTTGTCACAGGCCACCACCACCACGGTCATGCTGGCCATTTGCGCCGATGCCGGGTTGGTTCCGTGCGCTGAACTTGGGATCAAACAGATGTGACGGCTGCTTTCGTTACGGCTTTCGTGGTAACGGCGGATAGCCAGCAAGCCCGCATATTCACCCTGCGCCCCCGAGTTTGGCTGGATGCACACCGCGTCATAACCGGTTAACTGCACCAACCACTGGGAAAGCTGGCCGATCATTTGTTGATAACCCGCTGCCTGTTCAACCGGGCAGAATGGGTGCAGTTCAGAGAATTCAGGCCAGGTGATTGGGATCATCTCGGCGGCGGCGTTGAGTTTCATGGTGCAAGAACCCAGCGGGATCATCGCCTGATTGAGCGCCAGATCCTTTTTCTCCAGACGGTGCATATAACGCATCATCTCGGTTTCGCTGTGATATTGATTGAACACCGGGTGGGTCAGGATCGGTTCAACACGCTGCATCGCCGCAGGAATAGAGGCGTTGTCGGTGCTAACGGCTTTATCGAGTTGATCAATATCCAGACCGTTGTCGTCACCCAGCAACGCGGCGAACAGGATCTGCACGTCTTCACGCGAGGTCGCTTCATCCAGCGTAATACCGACAGCACCATGGATATCGGTACGGAAATTCAGGCCAAAGCTCAGCGCGCGTTCCAGCGTCGCCGCTTTGTCTTTGACCTCGACAGTTAAGGTATCGAACCAAGTGTCATGACGCAGCGTCAGGCCGCCTTTTTTCAGGCCCGCGGCCAGAATGTCGGTCAGACGATGAATACGGCTGGCGATGCGCTTCAGGCCAACCGGCCCGTGGAATACCGCGTAGAGGCTGGCGATGTTAGCCAGCAGCACCTGCGAAGTACAAATGTTGGAGTTGGCTTTTTCGCGGCGGATATGCTGCTCGCGCGTTTGCATCGCCATACGCAGCGCGGTGTTACCGGCGGCATCGCGGGAGACGCCGATAATACGGCCCGGCATCGAACGTTTGAATTCGTCAACGCAGGCGAAGAAGGCCGCGTGCGGGCCGCCGTAGCCCATAGGTACGCCAAAGCGTTGCGCGGAACCAAACACCACGTCTGCGCCCTGCGTGCCCGGTGCGGCCAGCAGCACTAACGCCATAATGTCGGCGGCAACGCTGGTGATGATTTTACGAGACTTCAGCTCAGCGAGCAGTGCGCGGTAATCATGAACCTGGCCGGTGGTGCCCACTTGTTGCAGCAGCACGCCGAACACGCCGTCCAGATCGAGCACTTTTTCTGCTTTATCAACGATGATGTCGAAACCAAAGGTCTCGGCACGGGTACGCACCACGTCCAGCGTTTGCGGATGCACGTCGTCAGCCACGAAGAAGCGATTGGCGTTCTTCAGTTTGCTGGCGCGTTTTGCCAACGCCATCGCTTCGGCCGCGGCGGTGGCTTCGTCGAGCAGAGACGCGGAAGCCAAATCCAGACCGGTCAGGTCGAGCGTAAGCTGTTGGAAGTTCAGCAAGGCTTCGAGACGGCCCTGTGACACTTCTGGCTGATACGGCGTGTAAGCGGTGTACCAGCCCGGATTTTCCAGCATGTTGCGCAGAATAACCGGCGGCGTCAGCACGGCAGAATAGCCCATGCCGATATAAGATTTGTAACGCTGATTCTGGCTAGCAATGGCTTTCAACTCGGCCAGTGCCTGATGTTCGGTGACCGAATCGCCGACCGCGGGTGGGCCTGGCAACTGGATATCCACCGGCACAATTTGCTGGATCAGGGCATTTAACGACTCGGCACCGACCGTTTCCAGCATCTGTTGCTGCTGCTGAGAAGACGGACCAATGTGACGGCCGATAAAGGATTCACTGTTTTCGAGTTGGCTAAGAGTCTGAGTCATTTGCTACGCATTCCTGAATCTGCATGGTGGTGTCCGGGGACAGCCAATAACGGGCAATCGGGGGCTAAACGCCGCCCCGTAAAGACTTACGGAGCGGGACAAACTTATTCGTCAATGCCTGACAGATAGGCATCGGCATCTAACAGGCTAGCCAGTTCGTTTTCGTCAGACGCTTTAATCTGGAACAGGAAACCGTCGCCGTAAGGCGCGCTGTTCACCAGTTCTGGTGAGCCTTCCAGCTCGCTGTTGATAGCGATGATTTCGCCGCTGATTGGCGAGTAGATGTCAGACGCGGCTTTGACCGATTCCGCCACGGCACAATCTTCGCCAGCGGCCACTTGACGGCCCACTTCGGGCAGGTCGACGAACACCATGTCGCCCAGTAATTCTTGCGCGTGCTCAGTGATGCCCACGGTGTAAACGCCGTTGCCTTCTGAACGAACCCACTCGTGGGAGGCGGCGTATTTCAATTCTGCTGGAACATTGCTCATGAAGTTATCTCCAATAATTTTTTAAATAATGTTGAATTCGTTATTAAACCAGCGCTTTACCGTTACGCACGAAGCCTGGCTTGGTCACTTTGACTGGCATTTCGCGGTTACGAATTTGCACAATGGCGTTCTCGCCAATGCCAGCCGGAACGCGGGCCAGCGCAATGCTGTAGCCTAAAGTCGGTGAGAATGAGCCGCTGGTGATAATCCCTTCCTGCGCGTTACCCGCGGCGTCAGTGAAACGCACCGGCAGCTCATTACGTAATACGCCTTTTTCGGTCATGATCAATCCGACCAGTTCATGGGTGCCTTGCTCACGCTGTTTTTCCAACGCGGCGCGACCGATAAAATCACGGTCTTCCGGTGCCCAGGCAATGGTCCAGCCCATATTGGCGGCCAGGGGAGAAACACCTTCATCCATTTCCTGCCCGTACAAATTCATACCCGCTTCGAGACGCAGGGTGTCACGCGCGCCCAATCCCGCCGGTTTGACGCCGGCTGCCAGCAATTTCTGCCAAAAATCAGCAGCCTGTTCTTGCGGCAGGGCAATTTCATAACCCGCTTCACCGGTATATCCGGTGGTGGCGATGAACAAGTCACCGGCCTGAACGCCGAAGAAAGGTTTCATTCCCGCAACGGCTTGCTGTTGTTCCGTGGTGAAAAGCGTTTGCGCGCGTTCTTTGGCCTGCGGCCCTTGAACGGCGATCAGCGCCAGATCATCACGTACGGTGAGTTCAACGCCATAGGCTTTAGCATGTTGCGAAATCCATGCCAGATCTTTGTCGCGGGTGGCCGAGTTCACCACCAGACGGAAATAGTCTTCGGTAAAGAAGTAGATAATCAAATCGTCAATGACGCCACCGGACGCATCGAGCATGCCGGTATACAGCGCTTTGCCGGGAACGGTGAGTTTGGCGACGTCGTTCGCCACCAGATAGCGCAGGAATTCACGGGTACGGGCACCGTGCAGGTCAACAATGGTCATGTGGGAGACGTCGAACATGCCAGCATCCTGGCGCACCGCGTGGTGTTCATCGAGCTGTGAACCGTAGTGCAATGGCATCATCCAGCCGTGGAAGTCGACCATACGCGCACCGCACGCAACGTGTTGTTCATAAAGCTGAGTCTGCTTAACCATCTTATTCCTCATGACGAAAAGGCTGCCTGAAAATGTAAAAATGACAGGGAGCGCAAACGATACCCTTTGCCTGAAACTTACCACTGATAGGTTCTGCTAACCATAAGATAAAATATGCAGAGCGGAGGGAATGGCAGTAAATTCACAAGGGCATTGTGCAGAGTTTTTGACTGGGAAAATGAGGTTTATGGCGCAAAATCTACAAATGAACCACAAAAATATCGATGTTATATAACGTCGAGGCCAGATTTCTCACCATTTGCAGAATGAGAACTCCGGCCTCGCATTATAAAAAGTAATGGAAAAACCACGCTGAAATTAGATTATTTCAATCGAACCGGCGTCTGCTCCAACCACTCGGGTAAATCGTTCAGGCCCATCGCCTGACGCACCAGTTTTGGCTTCACGCCTGGCAGGGAATCAGCCAACGTCAGGCCAATATCCCGCAGCAATTTTTTGGCCGGATGCTCACCGTTGAACAATTCACGAAAGCCCTGCATCCCCGCTAACATCAGTGCAGCGCTGTGTTTACGGCGGCGCTCATAGCGACGCAGATACATGTGCTGACCAAAGTCTTTACCGTCGCGCTGCAAGCGTTTGATTTCAGACACCAGTTCCGCGGCGTCCATAAAGCCTAAGTTCACGCCCTGTCCCGCCAACGGGTGCACCGTATGTGCGGCATCCCCCACCAGCGCCAAACGTTGCGCAGCGAAACTGCGGGCATAACGGCCAGTCAGCGGGAACGTCAGACGCTCACTTTCGACCGTGCACAGCCCCAGACGCAGGTCAAAGGTGGTGGCGAGGATTTTGTTGAACTCTTCTGCCGGTAACGCGGCAAGGCGCTGAGCTTCCTCTGGTGATACCGACCAGACGATGGAACAGAGATGGGCATCCGCCAGCGGCAGAAATGCCAGAATTCCTTCACCGTGAAAGACCTGACGCGCCACCGACTGATGCGGCTGCGCGGTACGAATAGTAGCAACCAGTGCGTGATGGCGATAATCCCAGAAGGTGAGTGGGATATCCGCATGCTGGCGCAACCACGACTGCGCACCGTCAGCACCTACCACCAGACGCGCACTGAGCTGTCGATCATCATTGAGCGTGATGAACGCATCATTTTCACCCCATGCCACGTTTTTCAAGGTGGCAGGCGACAACAGCGTAATATCCGAGCACTGCTCAGCCTTCTGCCATAAGGCACGCAGGATCACCTCATTTTCGATGATGTGCCCGAGATGGCTAAATCCATACTCTTCGCCGCGAAAGGCGATTTTGCCAAAGCTGTCGCGATCCCACACTTCCATGCCCTGATAGGCATTGGCGCGTTGGGCTGTGATGTTGTCCCACACGCCGACATAGCGCAGCAGGCGTTCACTGGCAGCGTTAATGGCCGATACGCGCAAACCGGGGGCATCGGGCAACGGCGAGTTGAGATCCGGCAGATGGCTTTCCAGCACCGCGATACGCAGGCCGGTGCCTTGTAATCCGCAGGCCAGTGCCAAACCCACCATGCCGCCACCCGCGATAACCACATCAAAAGATTGCATAATTTTTCCTGTAGGACGTAGTGACTCTCTCAGCG
>Ga0105856_1000181_pt1 | contig 33461 bp, 28 predicted proteins | sample OrgsoiDNA_201060_FD_89681 | JGI IMG/M metagenome (GOLD analysis project Ga0105856, IMG submission 89681) | Permafrost soil microbial communities from the Arctic, to analyse light accelerated degradation of dissolved organic matter (DOM) -... | ecosystem: Environmental > Terrestrial > Soil >...
GGCGTGCGCAATATGCTTTCTGCCGCTGACTTTGGTCCAAAAGTGATGGAAGTGATCCATGCGCACTTCGCAAACGCGCTGAAAAAGTAAGGAGTACACCATGAAACTGCGTGACTCTCTGGCCGCAAACCAGTCGATTCTTTTGCATGCCGACGCGGAGACCTGGCAAGAGGCGGTGAAGCTTGGCGTGGATCTGCTGGTGGACGCGGGCGTGGTCGAGCCTCGTTACTATCAGGCAATCCTCGACGGCGTCGAACGCTTCGGCCCGTATTTTGTTATTGCCCCAGGCTTGGCGATGCCCCATGGCCGCCCGGAAGAGGGGGTGATCAAAACTGGTTTTGCTCTGGTGACGCTGAAAAAGCCGTTGGTGTTCAACCATGAAGATAATGACCCGGTCGACATCTTGATCACGCTCGCGGCAGTGGACGCCAACGCGCATCAGGAAATCGGGATTATGCAGGTGGTGAACCTGTTTGAAGACGAAGATAACTTTAGTCGCCTGCGCGCCTGTACGACGGCGCAGCAGGTGCTGGATTTAATTGATCAGACGTCCGCTGCGGCGGCGCAATAAAAGAGAAGGAATTCGTTATGTCGAAAACATTACCGATGTTGCAGGTGGCGCTGGATAACCAGTCCATGGACGACGCCTACAAAACCACGCGTCTGATTGCCAACGAAGTGGACATTATCGAGGTCGGCACCATTTTATGCGTGGCCGAAGGCGTGCGCGCCGTTCGTGACCTGAAAGCCCTGTATCCAGAAAAAATCGTGCTGGCCGACGCCAAAATCGCTGATGCAGGGAAAATTCTGTCGCGCATGTGTTTTGAGGCCAATGCTGATTGGGTCACGGTGATTTGCTGCGCGGATATCAACACCACTAAAGGCGCACTTGAGGTGGCGAAAGAATTTGGTGGCGATGTGCAAATAGAGCTGACCGGCTATTGGACATGGCAACAAGCGCAAGAATGGCGTGCGGCGGGGATTTCACAGGTGGTCTATCACCGTAGTCGTGACGCCCAGGCGGCAGGCGTTGCATGGAGTGAGGCGGACATTACGGCCATTGAGCGTCTTTCCAGCATGGGTTTTAAAGTCACCATTACCGGGGGCTTAGCACTGGAAGATTTGCCGTTGTTCAAAAACATTCCGGTGCATGTGTTTATTGCCGGGCGCAGTATTCGCGATGCGAAAGACCCGGTAGACGCCGCCCGCCAGTTCAAAAAATTAATCAGCCAACTGTGGGGCTAAGGACAGCACAATGATCGACAAAGCCGTTCCACTCGGTATTTATGAAAAGGCCCTGCCTGCGGGCGAGGACTGGTTCGAACGCCTGAGTCTGGCGAAAGCGCTGGGTTTTGATTTTGTCGAAATGTCGGTCGACGAAAGTGATAACCGACTGGCGCGGCTTGACTGGAGTCGCGAACAGCGAATGGCGGTGGTAGAGGCCGTTGCCCGCACCGGGATCCGCATACCTTCAATGTGCCTCAGTGCGCACCGCCGTTTCCCGCTGGGGTCAGAAGATGAGGCGACGCGTGCAGAAGGTCTGGAGGTGATGCGCAAAGCCATCGTGCTGGCACAAGACCTCGGTATTCGGGTGATTCAACTGGCGGGTTACGATGTGTATTACCAAGACGCCAATGAGCATACCCGAGAGCGTTTTCGCGACGGACTGCAACACTCTGTCGAGATGGCCAGCCGTGCGCAGGTCATGTTGGCGATGGAAATCATGGACTATCCGCTGATGAACTCCATCAGCAAAGCCTTGGGGTATGTGCATTACCTGAATAATCCCTGGTTTCAGATCTACCCGGATATCGGCAATTTATCCGCATGGGATAACGACGTGCAGATGGAACTGGCGAGCGGCGCGGGCCATATCGTGGCGGTACATGTGAAAGATACGCGACCTGGCGTATTTAAAAATGTGCCCTTTGGCAGGGGTGTAGTGGAATTTGAACGCTGCTTCACCACCTTGCTGGAAAGCGGCTATCGTGGCCCGTATTTGATTGAAATGTGGAGCGAAACGGCGGCAGACCCTCTTCAGGAAGTGCGCGAAGCCCGCATATGGGTGGTGGATAAAATGCGTAAAGCCGGTTTAAACATGGAGGGGGCGGTATGTTAGAGCTGCTCAAGCAACAGGTTTTCGCCGCCAATATGGCGCTGCCCGCGCGGGGTTTAGTGACCTTTACCTGGGGGAATGTCAGCGGCATTGATCGTAGCTCCGGGCTGGTGGTCATCAAGCCCAGCGGAGTGGAATACGACGCCATGAGTGCTGACGATATGGTGGTGGTGAATGCGTCAGGGGATGTAGTGGAAGGGCATTTCACGCCGTCATCGGATACGCCCACGCATCTGGCGCTTTATGCCCGTTTTCCTGAACTCGGCGGCATTGTGCATACCCATTCCACCTATGCCACCTCGTGGGCGCAAGCCAACGTGGCGATCCCTGCGCTTGGCACCACCCATGCGGATTATTTCGCCGGCGCTATTCCGTGCACGCGGCCATTGCGCCGTGAAGAAGTGGCGGGAAAATATGAACTGGAAACCGGCCACGTGATTGCTGAAACACTGGGCGACACCGACCCGCTGCATATGCCCGGTATTTTAGTGTCACAACATGGCCCGTTCTGCTGGGGAACCACGCCGGAGATGGCGGTACACAATGCGGTGGTGCTGGAAGAAGTCGCGAAAATGGCGTGGATCACCGGCACCTTGAATCGCCAGATGTCACCGATGGATGGATATCTGCTGAATAAACATTTCACCCGAAAACATGGGCCTGATGCCTATTACGGCCAGAAATAGCGCTGTTAGTCCCTTGCTGTCATTAATATTTATCGACAAATCCCTCATGCTCATCACGCCCTTGTGGTGAGCATTTTTGCACTATTAGGTTTATACCTATAAGTGCTCACAGATCACAGATTTCACTTGCGTTCAGAACAGACCTCTTCTCCCGTATTCCACGAAAAGGAAAGCGCTGCCTTATGACCAAGCCCATTCTCAAGCAGGACGTTTTTTTAGCGGCGTTAACCCGCCAATGGCAAACTTTTGGACTGACTTCTGCCAAGGATATGACCTTGCATCAATGGTGGCACGCGGTCAGCGCAGCGGTTGCCGAACAACTTCCTCCCCAGCACGATACCGCCCCCGTCAGCAAAAAAAGCCAGAAGATCACGCGACATGTGAACTACATTTCCATGGAGTTTTTGGTTGGCCGTCTGACCGGAAACAATCTTATCAACTTAGGTTGGTTTGACACCGTCGCTGAGGCGCTAAAGCAATTTGAGGTCAACCTGAGCGATTTGCTGGAAGAGGAAATCGACCCCGCGCTGGGTAACGGTGGATTGGGCCGGTTGGCGGCGTGTTATCTGGATGCGATGGCCGCCGTTGGACAGCCCGGCATTGGCTATGGGCTGAATTATCAATACGGGTTGTTTCGCCAGCGCTTCGTTAACGGTCACCAGAAAGAGTCGCCAGACGACTGGCATCGCCAGCAATATCCCTGGTTCCGCCACAACAGCGCGCTGGCGGTCAGCGTCGGAATTGGCGGTAAAGTAGTGAAAAACGACAACGGCTCAGTCCGCTGGGAACCCGAGTTTACGCTGCGCGGTGAAGCCTGGGATCTGCCGGTGATCGGCTACCGTAACGGCGTATCACAACCCCTGCGATTATGGGAGGCGACACATCCGCATCCTTTTGATTTAGAAAAATTTAATGACGGTGAATTCCTTAAAGCCGAACAGCAGGGCGTGGACGCTGCCAAACTGACCAAAGTGTTGTATCCGAATGACAACCATCAGGCCGGCAAGCGGCTGCGTTTGATGCAGCAATATTTCCAGTGTGCCTGTTCTGTGGCTGACATTTTGCGTCGCCATCATTTCCTCGGTCGAAAAATCGCTGAATTGCCGGATTACGAAGTGATTCAGCTTAATGATACCCACCCCACCATCGCCATTCCCGAAATGCTGCGCGTGCTGCTCGATGAGCACCAGTTGAGCTGGGATGAGGCGTGGAAGATTACCAGCCGCACCTTCGCCTACACCAACCACACGCTGATGCCCGAAGCGCTGGAAACCTGGGATGAAAAACTGGTACGCAGCCTGCTGCCGCGCCATTTCCAGATCATTAAACAGATTAATGCCAACTTTAAGAAGCTGGTCAGCAAGCAGTGGCCGAATGATGACGCAGTGTGGGCCAAACTCGCGGTGCATCATGACAAGCAAGTGCGTATGGCAAACCTGTGCGTGGTGGCGGGATTCGCCGTCAACGGCGTCGCGGCGCTGCATTCCGACTTAGTGGTGAATGATCTGTTCCCTGAATATCACCAGCTGTGGCCGGAGAAATTCCACAACGTAACCAACGGTATTACGCCGCGCCGCTGGATTAAACAGTGTAATCCTGCCCTGTCGGCGCTGATTGATGAGCGGCTAAAAACCGACGAGTGGGTAAGCCATCTTGATTTGCTGAAAGGCCTCGAGAGCGGCGTTAAAGACAAAAAGTTCTGCAAACAGTATAGAAAAATTAAGCATGAAAATAAGGTCAGGCTGGGTGAATACGTCTGGCAGCGGATGGGCATCAAGCTCAATCCGAATGCGATTTTCGATGTGCAAATTAAGCGCCTGCACGAGTACAAACGCCAACACCTCAACCTGCTGCATATCTTGTCGTTGTACCGACAGATTCGCGATAACCCGACGCTGGACATCGTGCCGCGGGTGTTTATTTTCGGTGCCAAAGCCGCGCCGGGCTACTATCTGGCGAAAAACATCATTTATGCGATCAATCAGGTGGCAGAGAAGATCAACCATGATCCGATCGTCGGCGATCGCCTCAAAGTGGTCTTCATTCCTGATTACTCCGTCTCGGTTGCTGAACTGATCATTCCTGCTGCCGATGTGTCCGAGCAGATTTCTACCGCGGGCAAAGAAGCCTCAGGTACCGGCAACATGAAGCTGGCGCTCAATGGTGCGTTGACCGTCGGTACGCTGGACGGCGCCAATGTCGAGATTGCTGAGCAGGTTGGCGATGAGAATATCTTCATCTTTGGTCTGGACGTTGACGGCGTCAAAGCGCTGCAAAAGAAAGGTTACAAGCCACAGAGCCTGGTGAAAAAAGACAAACATCTGAAAGCGATTCTTGATGAGTTAGCCAGTGGCTTCTTTAGCGATGGCGACAAACAGGCTTTCGACCTGATGCTCAACAGTTTTAAAGAGGGGGGCGACCCGTATCTGGTCTTGGCCGATTTTGCTGCCTACTGCGAGGCGCAGAAAAAAATCGATACGTTATACCGCGATGCCGATGAATGGACGCGCCGCGCCATTTTGAATACCGCGCGGGTGGGTATTTTTAGCGCCGATCGGTCAATTCACGACTATCAGCAACGTATCTGGCAGGCTAAACGTTAGGAGCAGGCATGGAGGGCGAGCAACTCGAACAGGCCGCAGAACAGGCGGGGATCCTAGACAGTTTTATTAATATGCGTGAAGAAGTGCAGTCTGTTTCGGCATTAACTAAACAAGCGTTGTTGGCGGCGATGGGGCGTGGTGAGGAGGTACCCTCCTCTGCCGCGCCATTGCCTGCCGTGCTGGTGTTTGTGCAGGCCAACCCAGTAGTCATTTCGCCAAAGGGTAAGCGAGTATTTGACTGGCAACTGACGCTGGAAAATGGCGATATCTCTTCGGGGAAACTGGCGGTGGGTAAGGCGCTGCATTTGCCGAAAGACCTACCGACGGGGTATCACCAACTATCGCTTACCGACGGTGAAACACAATGCGATTGCCGAATCATTATTGCCCCACGCCGTTGTTACGAGCCAGCCGATCTGCTGGCTGGGAAAAAACTGTGGGGGGCGACGGTGCAGCTTTATACCCTGCGTTCCGAGAAAAATTGGGGCGTGGGGGATTTCGGTGATCTCCAACAGATGGTGGCGCACATTGCTCAACGCGGCGGGGCGTTTGTCGGTCTCAACCCCATCCACGCGCTCTATCCGGCCAATCCGCTCAGCGCCAGTCCGTACAGCCCCTCTTCGCGCCGCTGGCTGAACGTCACCTATATTGACGTCAGTCAGGTGGACGAGTTTATCGCCAGCGAAGAGGCCCAGCGCTGGTGGCGACAGCCGCAAATCCGCGATGCGCTACATCAGGCGCGCAGCGTGGAATATGTCGATTATCCGCAGGTGATGAAGTTGAAGTCTGACGCGCTGAAGCTGGCGTGGACAACCTTCGCCGAAGTACCTGAAGCCAGCCAGCGCAAACGTGATTTCCGCCGCTTTGTGCTTCTTGGCGGCGACAGTCTGCGTCAACAAGGCGTGTTCGATGCGCTGCATGTGCATCTGCGCGATCTGGATTTAGGTTTGTGGGGCTGGCCAGTGTGGCCGCAGACCTACCGCGATATCCACAGCCCAGACGTGGCTGAATTTTGTGAGCGTTATGCTGATGAAGTGGAATTCTATCTGTGGCTGCAATGGCTGGCGCAGGAGCAATTTTCCGCCTGTTATCAGACCAGCGTTGAACTGGGAATGCCGATCGGAATTTATCGTGATTTGGCGGTCGGCGTGGCCGAAGGCGGGTCTGAAACCTGGTCAGATCCCGCCTTGTATTGCCTGAAAGCTACCATCGGTGCGCCGCCGGATATTCTTGGGCCGCAAGGGCAAAACTGGGGCCTGCCGCCGATTGATCCCCACGTCATGAAAGAGCGTGCCTATCAGCCGTTTATCGACTTGCTGCGCGCAAACATGTCGCAGTGCGGCGCATTGCGCATCGATCACGTCATGGGATTGCTGCGGTTATGGTGGATACCCGCGCACGAACATGCGGGAAAAGGCGCTTACGTGCGCTATCCGCTGGAAGATTTACTCGGTGTGCTGGCGCTGGAAAGTCAGCGTCACCAATGCATGGTGATCGGTGAAGATCTGGGGATCGTGCCCAAAGAGATTGTTGCCAGTCTGCGTGACAGCGGCGTTTATTCTTACAAAGTGCTGTATTTCGAGCAGGAGAAAAGCGGGGTTTACCGCGCGCCGGATCACTACGTCACACAAGCGATGGCGACCGTCACCACGCACGACTTGCCGACGCTGCGCGGCTATTGGGAAGGCGGTGATTTAACCCTTGGCGAGTCGCTGGGCATTTACCCTGACGCCACCGTGTTGGCGACGTTACGCGCTGAGCGTGAGGTGAGTAAGCAAGGGCTGCTCGACGCGCTGCATCGCCACCATTGCGTACCGAAAAGTGTAGGGCACCACGCGCAGAAAATGTCGATGACGCCTGCGCTTAATCGTGGGTTGCAACGTTATTTAGCGGACAGCGCCAGTGCGTTGCTCGGCCTACAGCCGGAAGACTGGCTGGACATGGACGCACCGGTCAATATCCCCGGTACCAATACGGAATATCCTAACTGGCAGCGTAAACTGACTCGCAGTCTGGAGGAGATGTTCAGCGACGCGTGGATCAACCGTCTGATCAAAGATTTGGATAGGCGTCGTAAAAATGCATAAAAAAGGGTTCAGCATCGGCTGAACCCTTCTGTTTTTCGCCAGTGCTTGGCCTGTTCCATTAATGAACGGTTCAATTAATAGAACGAGTGCTCACCGCGCTGGTGTTCGGTCAAATCACGAACGCCTTTCAGCTCTGGGAAGTTCTCCAGCAGCTCTTTTTCGATACCATCTTTCAGCGTGACGTCGATCATCGAACAGCCGTTACAGCCCCCGCCGAATTGCAATACGGCGATACCGTCATCGGTGATTTCCATCAGCGACACACGGCCACCGTGGCTGGCGAGCTGAGGGTTAATGCGCGATTGCAGCTGATATTCAACGCGTTCCATCAGCGGTGCGTCGTCAGAAACCTTACGCATTTTCGCGTTAGGGGCTTTCAGCGTAAGCTGCGATCCGAGCTGGTCGGTCACAAAGTCGATCTCAGCATCAGCCAGATATGGCTTACTTAATTCGTCGATGAAAGCAGACAGTTTCTCGAACTTCAGTTCGGTATCAGAGGCTTCCACGGCATCCGGTGGACAATAGGAGACACCGCACTCGGCGGTCGGCGTACCGGGGTTAATCACGAATACGCGGATCTGGGTGCCTTCTTCCTGGTTTGCCAGCAGTTTGGCAAAGTGCTCTTGGGCAGCATCGGTAATAAGGATCATAACATTGGCTCAATAGTTGACTACTCCAGTTGGTTATAATACGCCCTTTGCTTGGCAGACTACAAGGTTCGACAAACGCACCAAATTTGCAATGAGGCAATCCCCTGATTTCTCAGTAACTTACTGATTTCACATAATGTGCTCCCCGTTGTTACCACGTCATCGAGCAGTGCCACATGTTTGCCGCGAAAGTTGTCCGTGCAGACAAAAGCGCGTCGTAAATTGAGTTTTCGTTCGGCCTCAGACAGCCGCTGTTGGGGTGGCGTGGCGCGAATTCTGCGTAGCGCATGGGGGCGATGCTGACAACTAAGCCAGTGTGCCAGCGGTGCCGCCAGCAGCTCGCTTTGGTTGTATCCGCGCGAGAAATAGCGCCGTCGATGCAACGGCACGCTGAGCAAAACATCAGGCCGAGGAACGTCACCGGCGCGAAAGCGCGACTGCCAGCGCATCAGGATCAGCCGCGCCAGCGGGGTAGCCACTTCCTGCTGGTGAGAGAATTTCAGCCGCATCACCAGCCCGCTTAGCGGTGCCAGATAATCGGTGACAAACAGCAGGGCATTCCAAGGCGGTGGTTGGTTGAGACAGCGGCCACAGGCCAAATTCTGGCTGGCGCTTGGCAATCCGCAGCGCGGGCAGCAGGGCGGTGGGGCAGGCAAATGCTTCACGCACAGGCTACAAATACCGTGACGTGCGAGATGAAGTGGCTGTTGGCATAGCCAGCATAGCGCCCGAATTGTTACTCTACAGACCATTCCTTCTTCCTTGAATTGATGAAATCAAACGGACATTACCCTATGAACCCGCTTTATTGGCAGACCTTTGGCGAAGGCGATCGCGATCTTGTGCTACTTCATGGATGGGGACTGAATGCCGAGGTCTGGCGTTACACCGCCGAGCGACTCGCGCCGCATTTTCGCCTGCATCTGGTGGACCTGCCGGGCTATGGCCGTAGTCAGGGATTTGGTGCCATGTCACTTAACGAGATGGCCGACAGGGTACTGGCCGCCGCGCCAGAAAAAGCATTATGGTTGGGGTGGTCGTTGGGGGGATTGGTCGCCAGCCAGATTGCTCTGACTGCACCGCAGCGCGTGGATGCACTTATCACGGTGGCATCCTCGCCGTGCTTTGCGGCGCAAGAGGATTGGCCGGGGATCAAGTCAGAGGTCCTGCACGGTTTTCAACATCAACTCAGCGAAGATTTTCAACGCACCGTCGAGCGCTTTCTGGCGCTACAAACACTCGGTAGCGACAGTGCGCGACAGGATGCCAGAATGTTGAAATCGGTGGTACTGAGCCAGCCAATGCCTCCGGTTGACGTGCTCAATGGCGGGCTGGAAATCTTGCGTCAGGTCGATTTGCGTCAGGCGATGGGCAAACTCAGCATACCGCTGCTACGAATTTATGGCGCGTTGGACGGTTTGGTTCCGCGCAAAATCGTGCCCATTCTGGATGCGATGTGGCCTGAGTCTCACTCGAAAATCATTGAAAAATCAGCTCATGCGCCGTTTATCTCGCACCCTGAACTCTTCTGTGAACAGATAATTCAGTTTTCTGTCACACATTGAAATCTCATGTAAATATTTTATACATCTAGGCTGGATAATTCTCAGGAGTGACTAATACTTAAGCGGACAATACCGAGAGGTGACTGATTGACCGCATTGCCGGTTTTTCTGCACTCGCCGCGTCTCTGGGGAAAGCTTTGGTGTCTGACCAGGAAGGTTCACGCCAGCGCGGTTTCATCATCGGTATTGTGACGGGAGTTTCATCAATAAAAATCACTCTTTAGAGGTAACTTCATGAAAGCTTATAAAATTATTGTGGCAGCCGTTCTGGCAGGTGTATTTTCAATGAGCGCAATGGCCGAGGGTGAGCATGCAAAACTGATCACCAAAGAAGTCGCGCAAAAAGAGGGGTACACCCGCGTCGGCACGGTGAGCACCAGCGGTGAATTTACTGACCCAATGGACGCGCGTGAAGAGCTGGCAAAACTGGCGGAAGAAAAGGGCGGCAAATACTTTGTGATCATTGGCGGCCAAGAGAAGAAGAAAATCAGCGCTACGGCTGAAGTTTACAAAGATAAATAATCATCTCCATCATTCTTCGAGTTGTTGTGCGCTGATGGACAGCAACTTGAATGATTGAGATAACGCGATTTGATGAAAAAAAGGATGCCTTGCGGCATCTTTTTTTTGGTCTTTTTTCCGGGTGGCTGCCAGATACGCAAGCGTCACTGTTGATCAGTTCAGTGTTGTGTATCATTACCTTATCGCTGTTTATAGCACTGACATTTTCATTGCACTGATCAATAAGGAACCTACCCATGAGTTTGCCCCGCGCCCATGACCTGATTTGGATTGCCGACCGCTCGGCGCTGAAAAGTGACGAAACCTTGCCCGCGTGGGTCAAGAACGGGCAGACGCATTTGCCGCTGGTGGTACGTCGTGACCGTCGTGAAGACGGCGCCATTCCCGTCGGCGTGCGCGGTATGACCCGTATTCAGCGTGCGACGGCCTGGGTGGACCCGTCGGCGGTGGTTCGCGTAGTGACGCCGGAGTCGCTGGTTGCTGACCCTGTTTCCCTGCTGCATTCACGGTTTATCTCCCTACCGCCGATGCAGGCGTTGATCACCATGGCGAGCCTAAAGTGGCCGTGGGCGTGGGGAGTGACGGGCAGCTGTGCGTACACCATGGCCAGCGATATTCCGGCGATGCATGCCGACAGTGATCTCAATTTACTGGTGCGCTGTGATCAGCCGGTAAGCCGCGATGTCTTTGCCAGTCTGGACAGCACGTTGCAACAACTTCCCTGCCACGCAAAGGTGCAAATCAACACGCCCCAGGGCGGTTTTGCGTTGGATGAATGGCTGCGCGGTGGCGACGTGATGTTGGAAACAGAGAGGGGGCCTGTACAGGTGAGTAACCCGTGGGAAACGCTCGACCGCTAAGTGCACCTGACTCACAGGTTGCTGTTAACGCGGGTGCGGATCATGCGAGGACTCTCGCAGGGTGGCGAGGGGAAAATGAGCGGCAGAAAATAGCGTGATAGGCTTCCCCTGTTTTGATGCCGTGAACGCGTTTAAATAATGTCGATCTCCTGATCGGGTGGTAAGGCTCTGTGGCAGCGTCTGGCACAAGACGCGAAAGAGTGAGTGGTTTTCGTGCTTGATACCGAGAAAGGGCAGTTTTATCCCTACGACGGCACGAAAATCCGTTATGACGGCGTAAGTATTCCTGAGTCAGCTATCTGGAGCCATTATCCTGATCCCTTACGTGGGCTGGTGGTGTTGATCGCGCAGAGTGGAGATAGCCTTGCAAAGCCTTCTGTTGGCTAATATAGAAAGGCAGGCAGCCATCAGGAAAGTATCAGCCGATAACTGACCGTCAGGCACTTTTGCCCTTCGGCGCAGCTTTGACAGCCACCGCTCAGGCAGCTGCTGTCAGGTTCTACCTCTTCGACTTTGCGCATGGCAACCAGCCGGTCGAGCATCGCTTGTACCAGAGGTTGCGGGATTTGCAATTGATGGCTGAGCTGGCGGGCATCGGTGATTCCCGCTAACGCGATGCCGTCACGAACGGCAATTAATGAACTCATTTCATACTCCTTAGTGGCAGTCGCCCGCGTTGGATGGGCAGCATGTGGCGGCGTTGCGCGGTTTCAACGTGACGCTCACCCGGCTGCGCATTTTTCGCAGCGCCAGCAGAACCAGCGCATTGAACACCAGTACGGTCAAAATGATCCCCAGACTGCGGCCCGGATGGTCATTAAAGGTCGCGACCTGAAAGAACAACGTTGCTAACGAATAGGCCACGTTAAGGCCCCAGGCAATGGAGAACGCCATCCATCCCCGGCTGGTTTCGCGCGCGATGGCGCCCATCACTGACACACAAGGCACATACAGCAGCACGAAGATCAGATAGCTGTAGGCTGAAACTGCCGTACCAAATTTACTGCTCATGACCCCCATTGAGGTCGCGGCCATTTCACCGTCGCCCTTGCTGGCTTCGATAGGGTTGGAAAGCACGCTGAGGCTGAAGGTGTTTTTCAGCCCTTGCCACGTCTCATTCACCGCGCCCTGTAGCTCGTCGAGCAGATTAAAATTGGTGGCATCAAAGCTCTGGGTGGTGATGTGTTCGGCGGTGTACAAGGTATTGAGCGTCCCCACTACCACTTCTTTCGCCATTGCGCCTGTCACCAGTCCGACCGTAGCCTGCCAGTTATCCGTGTGAACCCCCATCGGGCTAAGCAGCGGGGTGAGCACTTTACTGACGCTCGCCAGCGCCGAGTCGTTAATGTTGTCGACTGCCTTACCGTTGAAGGAGAAACTGTTGAGTGCGCCGATACAAATACTGGCGATCACAATCACTTTACCGGCTCGTAGCACAAAGCCTTTCAGGCGCTGCCAGGTTTGCAGCAGCAGACTTTTCAGATGGGGAATGTGGTAGACCGGCAACTCCATCACAAAGGGTGAGGCTTCGCCGCGCATGAGGGTGTATTTCAGCACCAGACCGGTGAGGATCGCGACCACAATACCCAGCAGGTAGAGTGAGAAGACGATGGATGCGCCGTTTTGACCAAAGAAAGCGGCGGAAAATACCGCAAAAATTGCCAGGCGCGCACCGCACGACATGAACGGTGCCATCATTACCGTCATCAGTCTTTCGCGTGGGGCATCGAGCGTACGCGCGCCCATAATTGACGGCACGTTACAGCCGAAACCGACAATCAGCGGAACGAAGGATTTACCCGGCAGGCCCAGCGCTTGCATCAGTCGGTCCATCACAAACGCGGCGCGCGCCATATAACCCGAATCTTCGAGGAAGGACAGGAACAGATACATCATGCCGATTTGTGGCACCAGCGGCAGAACGGTGTTGATCCCGCCGCCAACGCCCTGTGCGAGGAAAATGGTCAGCCACTGTGGGAAATGCAGGGTAAAACCCACCCATTGCATACCCTGAATGAAAATCGCGGCGGAACCGATATCGAAAATCGGTTGCAGTGCGCCGCCGATATTGATCGCCAGCAGGAACATCAGGTACATCACCAGCAGGAAAATCGGTACGCCGAGGAAGCGGTTGAGGATCACCCTATCCAGAATTTGCGTCATGCGATTAGGGGCGGTCAGGTGCGAGTTGCTGACCGCTTCGCACAGACTGACGATGGTCTGGTAACGCGCATCGGCTATCAGCAATGCGGGGTCTTCATGCTGTTGCGCGATCAGACGGGTGCGTACCTGCGGCAGTAACTCAGCGGCGCGGTGGGCGTGAGTTTGGCTATAAATATCCCCTTCCAGCATTTGTAATGCCAGCCAGCGGCGCTGCTGTAGCGGCAGGGTGTCCGGCATTTCTGCGGCTAGAATATCGACTTCATTTTGCAATACCGCTGGGTAAGTCACGCGCTCCAGGCGTGAAGCCGCGGGGCATTGATCGAGACAGGTTTTGAGTTCGCTAATGCCGCTGGCGCGGGTTGAGACGAGCGCAATCACTGGGCAGCCGAGACGTTCAGTCAGCGCTGGAATATCGATAGTAATGTTTTGCGTCTGTGCGATGTCGAGCATGTTCAGGGCGACGATGCACGGAATGCCGAGCTCCAACAGTTGCAGCGTCAGGTAGAGATTTCGCTCCAGATTCGACGCATCGACCACGTTGATGATCAGATCGGCGTCGCCGCTCAAAATGTAGTGGCAGGCGATTTGTTCGTCGAGGGAGGTTTGCTCTGAAATGGTGGTCAGTGAATAGGTGCCGGGCAAATCGACCAAGGTTACCTGGTGCTCTTGCGTTGAAAACTGTCCTTCTTTACGCTCGACGGTGACCCCCGCCCAATTTCCCACACGTTGGCGTGCGCCGGTTAATTGGTTGAAAAGGGTGGTTTTTCCTGAATTTGGATTGCCAATTAAGCCAATAGTCAGTGCTTTCATTCGTTCAGTCTACGTGAGGAAAAGGGGCTGCGCGGGCGGAAAGGGTGGCCCGCGCTGAAACGTTTTCAGGCTTGAATTTCAAGCTTAAGCAGGTCGAGGTCTTTTTTGCGCACGACCAGGCTGGTGCGGCGGGTTTCAATTTGTACGGGGTCACCCATCGGTGCGACGCGGATAATATTGAACAGCGAACCGGGCAACATGCCGAGTGAGAGCAGTTTTTGGCGGTAAGCGGGGCTGATATCCTGAGAAAAGCCGGTAATTTTATAGGCACGTTGTGAGATAAGTTGCATAGTTCCTCGCGAAGCGTTCAGGCGTGATGGGGACGGCGTACAGAGGGAGACTCCGCCGTGCTTCCCTGCCCGGTTATTACCCTGTGTAAGGGGGTAAATCGTTGCGCATACTGCTCAGATTTTGTGGGATACCCAGGCGATGAAGACCAAGCCTGAGAAGTAAAAATAAGAATAGTTATCATAATCACTACGTCACACTAGAGTTAAAAAAGGGATGTTTCCCTGAAGACTCCCTTTGCGACAGGGCTATCCTATGTCGCTGACGCTGCCGTTTTATTGATTTATCTCAGTGATTACGTAATTAGCAATCATTCAGGAAAGGGAAGCGGATCGGTGGAATGTAAAAAGCCGCTGAAATTCAGCGGCTTTGGTCGGAAAGTGGAAAAAGGCTTTTTCGTGCTTTTTAGCCCATTAGCTCTTTTTACCGAAGGCGGCAGCCAGCGCATCGCCCATGGCGCTGTTGCTTGCCGAAGCAGATGACGGACGGGCAGCGGGTTTATTCGGCCCACCACGTCTTTGTGCGTCACGAGGTTGTCCCGCCGCCGGTGCCGCAGTACCACTGCTTCGGCGCGCAGGCGCTTCGCCCGGTTGCTCATCCAGACGCATGGTTAACGCGATGCGCTTACGTTGCAGGTCCACTTCCATCACTTTGACTTTTACGATATCGCCCGCTTTGACCACGGTATGCGGGTCCTCTACGAATTTATTCGCCAGTGATGAAATATGCACTAACCCGTCCTGATGAACGCCAATATCGACGAACGCGCCAAAGTTGGTGACGTTAGTGACCGAGCCTTCGAGGATCATGCCGGGCATCAGGTCATTCATGGTTTCAACGCCATCGGCAAAGGTCGCGGTTTTGAACTCAGGACGCGGATCGTGTCCCGGTTTTTCCAGCTCTTTAATGATGTCGGTCACTGTCGGCACACCGAACTGTTCATCGGTGAATTCGCTGGCTTTCAGTCCGCGCAGCGCATTGGAGTCACCCATCAGGTCTTTTAACGCCAACTGTGTCGCGGCCAGGATCCGTTGTACCACCGGATAGGTTTCCGGGTGAACCGTTGACGCATCGAGCGGGTTATCGCCGTGATTAATACGCAAGAAACCGGCGCATTGCTCAAAGGCTTTTGGCCCCAGACGGCTGACTTTCAGTAACTGCTCACGGTTGCGGAACTGACCGTTTTCATCGCGCCAGTTGACGATATTTTGCGCCATCATGCGTGATAGACCGGCAACGCGCGTCAGCAACGGGACCGAGGCGGTATTGAGGTCAACGCCGACGGCGTTCACGCAGTCTTCCACCACGGTATCCAATTTCTTCGCCAGTTGCGTCTGGCTAACGTCATGCTGGTACTGACCGACACCGATAGATTTCGGGTCGATTTTCACCAGCTCAGCCAGCGGATCTTGCAGGCGACGGGCAATAGACACCGCGCCGCGAATCGACACGTCGAGATCGGGGAATTCAAGCGCGGCCAGTTCGGAAGCCGAGTAAACCGAGGCACCGGCTTCGCTGACAATCACTTTTTGCGCTTTGACGTCGGGGAACTGTTTTTGCAAATCGAGGAAGAAGCGCTCGGTTTCGCGTGATGCCGTGCCGTTGCCGATCGCCACCAGTTCAACATTGTGTTTGATGCACAAGGCTGCCACCTGCTGTGCCGCTTTCGCTGCCTGACCGGTGTGCGGGTACACGGTATCGATACCGACCAGTTTGCCGGTGTTATCCACCACCGCCACTTTGACGCCGGTGCGTAGGCCGGGATCCAGACCCATCGTGGCGCGCATTCCCGCCGGGGCCGCCATCAGCAAGTCATGCATATTGCGGGCGAACACGTTGATGGCTTCATCTTCGGCGCGCTCACGAACGGTGCTCATCAATTCTGTTTCGAGGTGCAGCAGCACTTTGATCCGCCAGGTCCAGTTCACCACGGCGCGCCGCCAAACGTCAGCCGGCGCATTATTAAGGCGCAGACCCAGATGGTCGATGATCAACTGCTCGGCGTAGCTTTCACGCGGGGCTTCGTCATGTTGCAGGTCAGCATTCAGCGCCAGTTGCAGCACGCCTTCGTTGCGGCCACGGAACATCGCCAGTGCGCGGTGGGAAGGGACTTTGGCAATAGGTTCATGATGATCGAAATAGTCGCTGAATTTCGCGCCTTCTTGCGCCTTGCCATCGACCATGCGCGACACCAGATGGGCGTTTTTCCACAAGTAGTCACGGACTTTCGCCAGCAGCGCGGCGTCTTCGGCAAACCGTTCCATCAAGATATAACGCGCGCCATCCAGCGCGGCTTTGACATCAGCCACGCCTTTGTCGGCATCAATGAAGCTGGCCGCGGCCGTGTCGGGGTCATTCTGGGGTTCATTCCACAATAACTCGGCCAGCGGTTCGAGACCGGCCTCAATGGCGATTTGTCCGCGAGTACGACGCTTAGGTTTGTACGGCAGGTATAAATCTTCCAGCTCGGTTTTGCTCAGCGTGCCGTTAATGGCTTTCGCCAGGTCATCGCTCAATTTACCCTGATCGTCGATAGACTTCAGGATGGTTTGGCGACGGTCTTCCAGTTCACGCAGATAGCCCAGACGGCTATCCAACTGACGCAATTGGGTATCATCCAACCCACCGGTGACTTCCTTACGATACCGTGCAATAAAAGGCACGGTATTACCTTCATCCAACAGGCGCACCACGGAAGCAACTTGCTCCGGGCGAACCTGCAATTCAGTGGCGATAATGCGGCTCAGTTGATCATTCATAGGTCTGGTATCAGCTTTCCGTTAGTTAATTGACGTATACCCGCCATCCTTCTTAATAGGAGGGATCGAGGGTATAAAAGCAGGGGACAGTTATACGTTTTGACGGTCAAAAAGGCCAGTGATCTGACGTCTTTGACCGGTGTTTTGAGAGTCATGGAAGGTTTATGGCGCAGGCGGCTCATCACCATAATGAATGTGATTAACGTACCACAGGGCGTCACCCACCGGGGTTTGCACCACGGCGCTGTCGCCCACCTCTTTTTTCAGCAACGTGCGGGCCATGGGGGAGTCGATAGAGATGTAATCTTTGCGGCCAAAGATTTCGTCATAGCCAACAATGCGAAAGCGTTTGATGTCGCCATCGTCATTTTCAATATCCACCCATGCGCCAAAAAATACTTTGCCGTCTTGTTGCGGTGAATAATCCACGATGCGCAGTTGTTCGAGGGATTTAGTCAGGTAGCGGATCCGGCGGTCGATTTCACGCAGGCGCTTTTTGTTGTACTGGTAATCTGCGTTTTCGCTGCGATCGCCAAGACTCGCCGCCCAGGTGACTTTTTTCGTCACTTCGGGCCGGTCCTCTCGCCAGAGAAAATCCAGTTCGTGCTTGAGCTTATTGTAGCCTTCGCGAGTAATGAGTTTGGTTTTCATAGGTTATTCACAACGTCAGTCGGATGGCCAAAGAGAAATTTTTGCATAGCAAGTTTGCGGCGACAACATGGCTAAAGCAAATGCGTCATGTCGAGGTAAAGTAGCGATAATGCTGATTTACGATAATGATGGCATGACGTGTCGCTGAAAATTGTTGATAAATTAGGAAAAGCATAATCTTTGTAACAATTTCGACTAGAATGTATACCATTAATAGCTGTCTGTTTTAGCACAAATTTCTAACAATAGAGACTTCGGGTATTCATACCTTTGGGAGTAATAAAAATGCAAGAGAATCATAAGATTCTGGTTGTTGATGATGACATGCGCCTGCGGGCTCTTTTAGAGCGTTATCTGACCGAACAAGGTTTTCAGGTTCGCAGCGTAGCCAATGCTGAGCAAATGGATCGCTTACTGACCCGTGAATCTTTCCACCTGATGGTGCTTGATCTCATGTTGCCAGGTGAAGACGGCTTGTCTATTTGCCGCCGTTTGCGTAGCCAAAGTAACCCGATGCCTATCATTATGGTTACCGCCAAGGGCGAAGAAGTTGACCGTATTGTCGGCCTTGAAATTGGTGCCGACGACTATATTCCTAAGCCGTTCAACCCGCGTGAACTGCTGGCTCGTATCCGTGCGGTGTTGCGCCGTCAGGCCAATGAATTACCGGGCGCGCCTTCTCAGGAAGAAGCGGTGATCTCCTTCGGTAAATTCAAACTGAACCTCGGCACTCGCGAAATGTTCCGTGAAGATGAGCCTATGCCATTGACCAGCGGCGAATTCGCGGTACTGAAAGCCTTGGTGAGTCATCCGCGTGAACCGTTGTCTCGCGACAAGCTGATGAATCTGGCACGTGGCCGTGAATACAGCGCCATGGAGCGCTCGATCGACGTACAGATTTCTCGTCTGCGCCGCATGGTTGAAGAAGATCCGGCACATCCTCGTTATATCCAGACCGTTTGGGGCCTGGGCTATGTGTTCGTACCGGACGGCAGTAAGGCATGAGACGAATACGCTTTTCACCGCGTAGCTCGTTTGCCCGAACCCTGCTGTTGATTGTCACCTTGCTGTTTGTCAGCTTGGTGACGACCTATCTGGTCGTGCTGAATTTTGCCATCCTGCCCAGTCTGCAACAGTTCAATAAGGTGCTGGCTTACGAAGTTCGTATGCTGATGACCGACCAGTTGCAACTGGAGGATGGCACTCTGCTGGCCGTTCCTCCTGCGTTTCGTCGTGAAATCTACCGTGAATTGGGGATCTCGTTGTATACCAATTCTGCGGCGGAAGAGAGCGGTTTACGTTGGGCGCAACATTATGAATTCCTCAGCCAGCAAATGGCGCAGCAGCTCGGTGGCCCAACCGATGTTCGCGTCGAAGTAAACAAAAATACCCCCGTTGTGTGGCTCAAAACCTGGTTGTCTCCTGACATCTGGGTCCGCGTGCCGTTGACTGAAATTCATCAGGGCGATTTCTCCCCGCTGTTCCGGTATACGCTAGCCATCATGTTACTGGCGATTGGCGGTGCATGGCTGTTTATTCGTATTCAGAACCGACCCTTAGTGGAACTTGAGCACGCGGCTTTGCAGGTCGGTAAGGGGATTATTCCTCCGCCGCTGCGTGAGTATGGTGCGTCGGAAGTTCGCTCAGTGACACGTGCATTCAACCAAATGGCGGCCGGTGTCAAGCAACTGGCCGATGACCGCACCTTGCTGATGGCCGGTGTCAGCCATGATTTGCGCACGCCGTTGACCCGAATTCGTCTCGCCACGGAAATGATGAACGATGAAGACGGCTACCTCGCGGAGTCCATTAACAAGGACATCGAAGAGTGTAATGCGATCATTGAGCAGTTCATCGATTACCTGCGTACGGGGCAAGAGTTGCAGACGGAAGAGTGCGATTTGAACTCGATTCTGGGCGAAGTGATCGCCGCAGAAAGTGGCTATGAGCGTGAAATTGAAAGTGATTTGATCAGCGGTGAAGTGCTGGTGAATGTGCATCCGCTGTCCATTAAGCGCGCGGTAGCCAATATGGTGGTGAACGCCGCGCGTTACGGCAATGGTTGGATTAAAGTCAGCAGCGGCAAAGAGCTTCAGCGCGGCTGGTTCCAGGTTGAAGATGATGGCCCTGGTATAGAACCAGACCAACTGAAGCACTTGTTCCAACCCTTTGTTCGTGGTGACAGCGCCCGTACCACCAGCGGTACCGGCCTTGGTCTGGCGATTGTTCAGCGCATTATTGATGCACATGCCGGTTCGCTGGATATTGGCCGCAGCCCACGGGGTGGGTTACGCATTCGCGCGTATTTACCGTTACCGAGTGAGAAGGCCATTGCGGTGGCCCTTCCGCAGAAAACGGTGTAGTTGTTAAAAGGGGCGTCGGCCCCTTTTCATCCCCTGTTATTTTTAAATTCAAATTCAAATTCAAATTCAAATTCAAGGTCGTGGGCTGCCGCCCACACTGGCCTTAAGGTGCGCCTATCGCCGCGCCCCTTAAGAATCCCCGGCTCTGAACTGCGCGCTATCGCTGGTTGGAATGGACGTGTTTCAGGGAGGGTAGCAGCCGCCGCAAAATGTCGCCGCTTAGGCCCCCTCTGGGCCAGTTTGGGCGGCAGCCCAAAGTGTTGGCCTTGACGTAAAAAGTTTACTCACGCTTTTTAAAGCGGAATCTTCGGTCCTGCCGCGACCAACCGTGCGCCCGCGCTCGTATCGGTATATTTATCAAAGTTAGCCACAAACCGCCGCGCAAGGTCATATGCCTTGACTTCCCACTGCTCACGACTCGCGTAGGTACTACGTGGATCGAGAATAGATGTGTCGACGCCCGGCAACGCTGTCGGTACCGCGAGGTTAAACACCGGCAAGGTGAAGGTCTCGGCCTCGTCGATTTTTCCGTTAAGAATGGCGTCGATGATGGCGCGCGTATTTTGAATCGAAATGCGTTTACCCGTGCCGTTCCAGCCGGTGTTGACCAGATAAGCTTGCGCACCCGATGCTTGCATACGTTTCACCAGCACTTCGGCGTATTGCGTTGGGTGCAGCATCAGAAACGCTGCGCCGAAGCAGGCGGAGAAGGTGGGGGTTGGCTCGGTGACGCCGCGCTCGGTGCCGGCCAGTTTTGCCGTAAAACCGGACAGGAAGTGGTATTGCGTTTGGTCGGCCGTCAAGCGTGATACCGGTGGTAAAACGCCAAAGGCATCGGCAGTGAGGAAAATGACTTTGGTCGCGTGGCCCGCCTTTGAGACCGGCTTAACGATATTGTGAATATGATAAATCGGGTAGGAGACGCGGGTGTTTTCCGTTTTCGAATTGTCGTCAAAATCGATTTTACCGCTGGCATCCACCGCCACGTTTTCTAGCAGGGCATCGCGCACGATAGCGCCGTAAATATCCGGCTCGGCTTCTTTACTCAGCTTAATGGTTTTGGCGTAACAGCCGCCTTCAAAGTTGAAGACGCCGTCGTCGTCCCAGCCGTGTTCGTCATCGCCAATCAACTGACGTTTTGGATCGGTGGATAGCGTGGTTTTTCCGGTATCGGACAGCCCGAAAAATACCGCCACATCGTCTTTCTCGCCGACGTTGGCCGAACAGTGCATGGACGCAATGCCTTGCAGCGGCAACAGGTAGTTCATTACCGAGAACATACCCTTCTTCATTTCGCCGCCGTACCAGGTTCCGCCAATCAACTGAATACGCTCAGTCAGATTGAAGGCGACGAAATTCTCGGAATTCAGCCCCTGTTGTTGCCAGTGCGGATTGGTGCATTTTGCGCCATTCATGACGATGAAATCGGGTTCAAAACCCTCAAGTTCGGTCTCTGTCGGGCGGATAAACATGTTTTTGACAAAATGAGCCTGCCACGCCACTTCGGTAATAAAGCGGACTTTCAGACGTGAGTTTGCGTTTGCTCCGCAGAAGGCGTCGACGATGAACAGGCGTTTCCCGGAAAGCTGCTGGGTCACCAGGGATTTTAGCTCGCTCCAGACTTCCTGGCTCAGGGGCTTGTTGTCGTTTTTGCCTTTGCCTTGATCTGCCCACCAGAGGGTATGGCGCGTCGTGTCGTCACGTACAATGTACTTATCTTGCGGTGAGCGACCGGTGAAAATCCCGGTATCCACATTCACCGCGCCCAGTTCAGTCACCTGACCGCGTTCAAACCCTTCAAGGCCGGGTGCCGTTTCTTCTTTGAAAAGTAAGTTGTAATCGGGGTTGTAGATGACCTCGCGGGTACCGGTGATCCCGTAAGTCGCCAGTGCTTCTGGGGTAAGATGGTGCGTTGGCATGTCCCTGTTCCTCAAACGTATGGGCAAATCTGAACGGCCAGCAAACGGCCATGATGACATTGACTGTAATTGTAGGGTTTTATGGCGTTTTATCCGCGATAGCTATCAAAGAATGGCGTGTATGACGGGGTTTTTAGTGATTCTGCGAGACAGTGCACGTGAGCGGTGTAACGAAAGTAAAGTAATTGAATGAAGTCGGAGCAATGTCTGGCATTGCTCCGTTTATTACGGTGTTAATGGTGTTTAGTGCACGGCGCCGTCAGCCGGTGGCAAATTACCGCTGGCTTTGAGGGTGGCCATATCCATGGCATCGAACACGTAGTCGCTGTTGCAATAGTCACAATGCATCTCGATTTTGCCGTCTTCTTCCAGCATTTCGAGCACTTCTTCGGCCGGCAGCGTCATCAGCGCATCGGCACAGCGATCGCGAGAACAGGTGCAGCGGAAGCAGACATCTTGCGGTTCATACAGGGTGACTTCTTCCTGATGATACAAACGGTAAAGCACTTCGTTGGCGGGCAGAGTGAACAACTCTTCTGCTTTGATGGTGGTGGTTAACTGAGACAAATGGCTGAACTCTTCCGGGTCCGTCTCTTGCGCCGGTAAAACTTGCAGCAGCAGGCCGCCCGCCGCCGGTTTGCCCTCAGACTCGCCGGTACGAATGAAAATACGCGTCGGCAACTGCTCTGACTGCATGAAGTAGTTTTCCAGACATTCCGCTAGCGTCTCGCCTTCCAGACCGACGATGCCTTGATAACGCTCACCTTCGGTTGGGGAAATGGTGATCACGATGTAGCCGTTGCCGATCATCTGTTTCAAGGTGCTGTCAGCGGCGATATCGCCTTGCAGACGCGCCACGCCGCGCATTTCCTGCTGATTGTTGCCGTTGATCACCGCCAGTTTCAGCGGACCATCGCCCTGCAATTGCACGGTGATGTCGCCGTCAAATTTCAGCGTGGCGGTCAGCAGGCTGGTGGCAACCAGCATTTCGCCGATCAGATTGCGCACTTCAGCCGGATAGTCATGGCCTGCCACGATCTGTTCAAATGTCTCGCTAAGTGAAACCAGTTCACCGCGCACGGCGTGGTTTGTGAACAGATAGCGATGTAATTGGTCTTGAGTAGACATAGTAAGTTCTCTCGATTCTTTCTTAATTAAGCAACGATTCGGCTTAGTCCGCATCGCCATATTTGAATTTAATCAGGTTGCGCCGTTCTTTTTTATCGGGACGACGATCAGGATGCGGCATGGCATTCATTTTTCGTGCCTGAGAGACTTTCTCCCGGTCAACGATGCTTGCCTCGGTTTCCTGATACAGTTTTTGCGCATCTTCTGCGGTGCGACGCTGTGTGGTTAATCCCAGCACCACCACCGTTTTTTGGTCATTCCCCTGACGCAGGGTGATTTCTGCATTCAGTTCCATGAGCTTGCTGGGTTTGCTGCGCTGACCGTTGTAATGCACTTTGCCACCCTCAACCATTTCGCGGGCCAGAGCGCGGGTCTTATAAAAACGCGCTGCCCACAGCCACTTGTCGAGGCGGACGGCGTTGTCGTCTTCTTCCGTTTTGCTCTTCATGCCACTCTCCCGAGATAAGCGAACATTACCCGATTCGGCCGGTTGCGGGATGAATCGAGGGCAGTAGACTGCGAAAATCGTTAATCGACGGATGGCTCGTAAACGACTTGTCTGCGAGCGTAGAATCTGGGTTTTCTATACCCAGACAATAGCGGATACCGAAGGTTTTTGCCGCATTGAGGATCGGTTCTCCATCATCGACAAACAGCGTTCGCTGCGGATCAAACCCTGTTCTTTCCTGAACCGCTGACCACAACCGCTGATCTTCCTTTGGATAACCAAATGTGTGGGTGGAAAGCAATAAATCAAGGTGCTGGTCCAAACCGGTGTGCTGGCATTTCACCGCAAGGCTGTGCGGATGCGCATTGGTCAGCAAAATGGCCTCGCGGCCGCTGTCACGTAAGTGCTGTAAAAACGGCAGCGTATCGTCACGAAGCCGGGCTTTATTGCCGACGTCTGTGGTCATTTGGTAGATATCCAAATCCAGTTTTTGGCTCCAATAATCGAAGCAGTACCAGTTCATGGTGTGCTGTACGGCGAGATATTCGGCGTGAATAAAGCGGCGCGCATCGTCAAAGGCTATCGCCCGCTGCTGGCTCAATGCGAGAGGAACATCTTGCAGCCAAAACTGGCTGTCGAAGGCGAGATCGAGCAAAGTGCCGTCCATATCAAGCAGCACAGTATCAATGGTATTCCAGTCGAATTCCGGGGACATGCAGACTCCATCACCCCCCTTTGCGGCATGACGTTGCCGTGCGCGGAGAGCGGAAATTAATAGCAGGGAAGGGCGTCAGGATAGCATATTTTTGCGCTACCCTGCCTGATGCTCCCTTCGTGGTTTGCATCAGGCAGGAGCGGGTGCTAATTCAGGCTGGAAGTGGGAGCGGCAGGGTTCACCAGCGTCGGATTAAACGCACTGTGGTAGAAGTTCTGAATGTCGTTCATGCGATGCTTGTCTTTCAACATTCGCTTCGCCAGCAGAACGCCATTAATCAGCAAGCAAGCAATCAACAGAATTAACAGCAAACTGGTGCCTAAATAACGCCACAGCGTGGAGATATCAGGCTCACTGTGCAGCGTGATATGTCGCGTTCCGTTGGCATCGACGTTGATGCTGGTGATGACGCCCTGAGCGGTGAACGGGGTGTGCAGCAACATACTGGACAGGTTCTGGAGCTGCTTCCACTGGTTCAACGGATTGTAGGTATACAGCGATACCGTTGGTGGGGCCTGCTCCACGAGCTGTTTGCCTTCATCGTTGCTGATGAGGAAGCCTCCCGGTGGAGGACTGTTGAGCGCTTCCGCCGCCCGACGCGTTTCCTGCGCAAAGAAGGACGAGGTGGCATTGGTCACCAGTTCATTCAGTGACTGCGCGCTGACTGGCCTTAACAACACGTTCATGCCTTTCAAGGTGCCTGATTTCGCACGTTTTACCAACGTTGCCCAGTTATCTGAATTGCCGAGATTGACCAACGCATTTTTGAGCCGCACGCAGTCATCGCTATTGCTGCACAACGCTTGCGTTTTCAATACGATATCAGAGAAATCATCCAGCAAGATCATGCCCGACTTTTCAATCGCCGTGGCCAATTGCGGGTTAATGTTTTGTTCGGTGCTGTCGCTCGGGTGCAACTGGTTATTGACCGATGTCAGCAAGGCGGTGGCGGCATCAATCAATTCTGATTCCGGCATCGGCAGCGGTGCCGCTTCGTTCCAGTAAATTCCTGAGCAGTCAAACGGCATAAAGCCTGAAGGCGCAGCGCGGCTGCTGTCCGGTGGGACATAACACATGCCTGAACCTTGTACTTTCAGCGTATCTCCCACGCGTAGCGGCGTCTTCTCTAGAGCCTGAACGCTGCTGACCTGTGTACTTTGCGCGCCCTGCAACCACGCGATACTGAGTTTTAACGGCAAGCCGAGCGGGACATAAATCAATAAAATGAGCAGTAAAACTAAGGCGCTGACCGCCAGCACCAGATTTCTTCCCCATTGTTGTAGCGGGAAGTTTTTCACTTCCTCATGCAGGGAAAGATGTGTGCCTTGACGCACCACCTGGCTGTTCATATAGACTTCAATATCCGTCGGTTGCCCCAAATCACGGCCGATGTACGGCTGCCAGTGCGCAGGATAAACCAGATCAACGGTGCCTAATGAAATATTGCTGATATCGCCTTGTTTAGATTCACCAAACAGACCCCAGCGTTTTGGCTGGCCGCGCAGGCAGTGGATTTCTTTACGGTGCTTGCCCAAACGCTCTGCCAGGCAACGCCAGCTCACCCAGCCAAGCAGCAGGGCAGCCAGTGCCAGCGTCCACGGCAGAATCACCGCTGGGCCGACCAGCGTGATGAACAGCAGCAACATGACCAGCGACACCGCGAGTGCTTCACGAACGCCATTCGAACGTGTGAGCGCGTGCTCCTCTTTGGTTTCATTACGTACTTTAACCAGTTGGATATGCTCACTTTCTTCATGTCGAATGGAGGCGTTTTGCGGGGGGGTTGGGATAACGGCAGGAGCGGGGATCGAACGTTCGTAAATATGATTCACCAGCGAGTGACCATTTAACGAGATAACCAGTGGAACCGTTTGGGTCTTGATTAATTCGACGTGATTTTCCTGCGCAATATACTGTTCCCAGAACGGCGGCAGATGTATTTCCGTCGTTTCGAGGAAATAGCGCCATTTGTTCGGGTCTTCACTGGCGACACCATAACGGGTGATTGCACGGGTGACGGCGTAAACATTTTCGCTTTTGGTGGTCAGCGTCAGTTTGTCACGCACCACCATTAAATTACTGCGATGGGTGATCGGGGTTTGGCTAAGTTTTTCATTTTGACGCAGGTATTGTTCTACGGCATCGCGCTCGTGTTGCGTCAGTTTACGTTGATTCGGTTTCGAAAAATGGACGGTAGAAGGCGCCGCGTTTCTGCGTCGGACAATAAACCCAATGAATATGCCTGCGGCAATGGCGGTGATACACAATAAAAAAAGTGTCACGACTACTGTGCTCATCCGATCCCCTGATTAAGATGATGTCTATCGACGCGCTGAAAATTCATACCAATAAATAGCATAAAAACAAAGTGTTAAGAAAAAATATCAGCGTCATTGGTTTTCGCTAAACGGTGTTCTCGGTGCACGGCGTTTTCGCTCTCAAATAATCTGTCGAGTGAGGCGCATGGTGTCCACTTATTGCGTAAAAACAGCCACTTTGGATCATACCAATAATCTTAACTAAGCGGGTATCGGTATAATCCTATTTTTATGTGAACAGGTTTTTGTTAAAGGATTTTTTCAACATTTGTCGGCGCGATCGTGGATCTGTTTCTGGATGTTGATCGCGATTTCCTGATGTTACCGAAATTATGTCGTAGAAATATTGCGATGAAGGTTCGCATTAACGCACAATGCCAGCAAGTGACAAAAATCGAAACCCATTGCGACACCGATGTCAGGTGAACAATTAATTGGGGAAAACATGGATAAGCACCTGCAAAAACCTGAGATCGTCAACGTTCAAAAAGTCGCGAGCTCGCGCTTGTTTACGATTGAATCTGTTGATCTCACTTTCAGTAATGGCGTTCAGCGCGTTTACGAACGTATGCGTCCGTCTAACCGTGAAGCCGTGTTGATCGTGCCGGTCATTGGCGATGACCTGATATTGATCCACGAATATGCCGTAGGTATCGACAGCTATGAACTGGGTTTTCCGAAAGGATTGATTGATCCCGGTGAAGAGGTTTTCGAAGCCGCAAACCGCGAGTTGATGGAAGAGATAGGCTTTGGCGCGCAGCAGTTTGAGTTTCTGTCGAAACTGACCATGGCACCGTCCTATTTCTCCAGCCGCATGAACATTGTGATTGCCAAAGGGCTGTATCCGCAAAGTCTTGAAGGGGATGAGCCAGAGCCTTTACCGCAGACCCGCTGGCCGATTGCTCGCATGATGGACCTGTTGCAGGAACCCGATTTCAACGAAGCCAGAAATGTCAGCGCACTGTTTCTCGCTCATGATTTCCTGACGCGTAGCGCCCCTTAAGTCGTCGGAACGGTTATTGAGGACAAGGCTACAGCCCAAAAAAAAGCCGGTCATGCATGATGCAGACCGGCTTTTTGTTTTTTCGCTGTGAGGCGTTAGAACAGTTCGTGCGACTGCCCGTTGTCCATCAACGTAGTGCCCACTTCGTGGACCGCATGTTCTGTTGGCTGAGTGCCATCAATGAAATACTCAGGACGGCTTGCGCCTCCGCCATCGGACAACTTGCCGGTTTGTTTGTCGATATTCACGGTCACAATCCCCGGTGGTGGCGTCTGTTTTTGTACCGCTACGCCTTCCAACACGGCTTTCATGTAGTCATCCCACGCAGGCTGCGCACTCTTCGCGCCGCCTTCGGCCCCTGAAATCTGGTCAGGGATCGCGCCAGAGGCGGTGGTGCGGCCAAGATCACGGCGGTGATCGTCAAAACCAATCCACACAGACGTCACGACATCTGGCCCATAACCTGAGAACCAGGCATCTTTTGAGCTGTTCGTGGTACCGGTTTTGCCGCCAATGTCGTTACGTTTAAGGTCACGACCTGCACGCCAGCCAGTGCCCATCCAGCCCGGTTCGCCGAAGATGTTGGAATTGAGTGCATCACTGATAAGGAACGACAGTGGCGCGCTGATGACGTGCGGCGCGTATTGATCATCCCCGGCTTGCTGTTCCTGACCGGCAGTGACCTGCTCCAGTTTTGGCATCGGCACGCTGTTGTTGTTATTGCCTTCGCTGGAAACGGCAACGTTTTCCACGTTATCGTCAGATAACACGGCTGATTTTTGTGAATCACCATAAATCACCGGAATATTACAGGTGCGGCAGGCGATTTTGGGTTTGGCTTCGAACTGCACCTGACCGGACTCATCGACAATTTTGGTGATGAAGTAAGGGTCAACCAAATAGCCGCCGTTGGTCAGCGCGGCATAGCCACGAACTACCTGCAACGGCGTGAAGGAAGCAGAACCTAACGCCAGCGATTCAGAATGCACAATATTGGCGGCTGGGAAGCCGAAACGCAGCAGATATTCTGCGGCATAATCCACGCCCATCGCACGCATTGCACGAACCATCACCACGTTTTTCGACTCACCTAACCCCTGACGCAAACGAATGGGGCCTGCATAGGTTGGTGGTGAGTTTTTCGGACGCCAATCCTGACCGGCACCGGCATCCCAGCGGGTGATTGGCATGTCATTCAAAATCGTCGCCAGCGTTAAACCTTTGTCCATCGCCGCGGTGTACAGGAACGGTTTGATGTTAGAACCGAGCTGACGCAGGGCCTGCGTGGCACGGTTGAATTTACTTTGGTTGAAGTCAAAACCACCGACTAACGCTTCGACCGCGCCGGTTGTCGGGTTCAATGACACCAGAGCGGAGTTCACGTCAGGCACTTGCGCCAGCCACCAAGTATCACCGACCTTGCGCACCCAAATTTGCTGACCCGGCTGCACCACGTCGGCCACTTTCTTCGGCGTAGGTCCCTGACTGTTGTCAGAACGGTAAGGACGCGCCCAGCGCATCCCGCTAAAGGGCAGCGAAATGACCGCGCGATTAGACATGGTTGCCGTCGCTTGTTCACCCTCAACGGCGGTCACGATCGCCGGGAACAGCGGGCCGTAGACCGGTAAGGTTTTCAGCGACTGAACAATCTTTTTCTCATCCCACGGCGTCTCACCCACTTTCCACATTTGATTCGACGGGCCACGGTAGCCATGACGCATGTCGTAGTTCAGCACGTTGGTGCGTACCGCTTCTTGTGCAGCCAGTTGCGTTTTCTTGGTGATGGTGGTGTACACCATGTAACCGTCGTTGTAGGCATTATCACCATAACGTTTCACCATCTCCTGACGCACCATTTCAGTCAGGTAGGGAGCGGAAAACTCAATGTGCGGCGCATGATAATTAGCGACCAAAGGTTCAGAACGCGCCTGATCATACTGTGCCTGCGTGATGTATTTCTCATCAAGCATACGAGACAGGACGGTGTTACGACGCGCTAGCGAGCGGTCGTGGGAGTAAAGCGGGTTGAAGGTCGAAGGAGCTTTCGGCAAACCGGCAATCACCGCCATTTCACTGAGCGACAACTGACTGACATCTTTACCGAAATAAACCTGCGCCGCAGCACCGACGCCATAAGCACGATAGCCGAGGTAGATCTTATTCAGATACAGCTCAAGGATTTCATCCTTGGTCATCAGCTGTTCAATACGAATGGCCAGAAACACTTCTTTGATTTTACGCGTCAGCGTACGTTCCGGGCTTAAGAAGAAGTTACGCGCCAGCTGCTGAGTAATGGTACTCGCGCCTTGTGAAGCATGGCCTGAAACCAACGCCACCGAGGCCGCACGGAAAATACCGATAGGGTCAACGCCATGGTGTTCGTAGAAGCGGCTGTCTTCCGTTGCGATGAACGCGTGCACCATCTCCGGTGGGATCTGGTCAAGTTTCAGTGGAATACGGCGCTTTTCGCCGTATTGGGCGATCAAATCGCCTTCGGCACTATAAACCTGCATAGGTGTTTGCAAGCGCACGTCTTTAAGCGTGGCGACATCGGGTAGCTGCGGCTCGATATATTTATACAAACCGAATATCGAGGCTGCTCCCAGCAAAATGCAACACACTGTAAGAATCAAAAAATACTTTACGAACTTCACCTGAGATTTCCCATTTAGTGGCAATTGGGCAGTTTATAAACAACCGCGCGGTAGTATAAAGGCAAGCCTACGACATGGATACGTTCTTTTAATAACTTGACCCTATGGAGATTGGGCGAAAATGCGACTACAAGCATGGCAGGTAGGCTTGGATATTCAAGCGGGTTTCGTCCGGGCGATCGCCGTTCAACGGCGGCGTTACGGCTGGCAACTTCGGCACTGGTGGCAGCATCCTTTACCGCCCATTTCGTTGCGCGGGGGGATTTTACATGAGACCGCGGGGCTTTCCGCAATTTTATCTGTGTGGCGGCATAGCCTTCCGTCCAAAATTTCACTGCGTATTTGTCTGCCTGCTCAGCGTGTTATGCAGCATAGCCTACCTCAGCCAGATGCGCGGCTTAGCGGCGCGGCGCGCAGCGCGTTTATCTTCGCCAGCGGTGCCCGACATTTTCCGCTTAGCACTGAGCAATTGGTTATGGACTACCGCGCGGCACCGGCGGGCGATAACGCGATTATTGTCACGGCCGCAAGGCGTCAGGAAGTCGAACAATGGCAGCACGTCCTGGCAGCGTCAGGACTTTTTCCCGAGGTAATTGAACTGGCCCCCTGCGCGTTGCAACTGGCGGCCAGTGCGTCTGGCGTCAGCGGGGAGAAGCTCCTTTTCCATCGTCTAGATGAAGGTTGGCTGTGGGTGTCTCCTCACGGGCTGCCGTTTCAATTCGGTGCCTTTGATGACGAAGAGGTCAGCGACGTGACCACGCTCAATACTTTGGCAAGAGCACAGTATCGGGCGAGCCGATTATGTGAAGAGGGCAGCCTGTTTAGCGGTGCAGTCTCTGAGCCTCTTCCTGAGGGCATTGCTTCATGGTCGCCTTTGACGGCCATTGGGCAACTTTCCCCGCCTTTGCCCGCGCACCCCGGCAGCTATGCGCTCGCGGTTGGGCTGGCAATCAGAGCGGTGGATCGCTAAATGCTACAAGTGAACTTATTGCCGTGGCGACAGGCGCAGCACGAGCAACGCCAGCAATGGTGGTTATGGCAGATCCTTGCCACCTTTGCGCTGTGCCTGTTGTTGTTTGGGGTGTTGTGGTGGTTGGTCGAACGGGAAAGGGCTGTCCAACGCAATAACGTCGAAGTACTCCAAAAAATACAGGCCTCGCTGAGCTTTCAACTCAACAAGGTGAATGAGACGAAGGGGCAACTTCAGGGATTGCAAGAAGTTGCACGTCAACATCAGCAGCGCTATGACCGAGGGCTGGGTTATTTAACCCTGCTGGAGGCGCTTTCGCGCACGATCCCCGACAATGTTTGGCTGACCGATCTGGCCGAAGAAGCTGACGGGCGCTTTCGCCTGCGCGGTGCGACGACGGTCTATCACAGCGCGATGGTGTTCGCGCAGTCGCTCAGGGATAGCCGTTTGTTTTCTGATATTCGCGTGCCAGAGATGCAGCCTCAGCCCGACCACGACATTGGGTTTGTGATGCAGCTACGTATGGTTAATCAGTTGGACAGGAAATAAAGGAGCTGGCGATGAACCCGACGTTATCGACGCTGCTCGATCGTGGTCTTGAACAACCCTGCTTGCAACGTGCGCTGATGCTGCTCTCTGCTGCTGGCTGTGTTTGCGTGTCACTTTATTTTCTGTTGCTGCGCACGCCTATCCAACTGCAGCAGGAGGCACAGCGGCAAAGCCGTGAGTTAACTAGCAGCATAAAGCAGCAGCAAAGAACCTTGCTGCTAGAGCCTTCTCTGGCGCAGTGGTTGCAACAACTCAGCGTATTGAGTGCTCAACGCGAAACGCGCGCGCCATTATTGGACAAGGTCAGCGAACCGTTGCGCGTATCGAAAAGCACGCTGGTTCAGTGGCAGCCTGCGGTGGGTACCCACCCTGAGGTGAGCAATGAACCCGCGATAGAACGGGCGAACCTGATGCTAACGTCTGACTTCAATGGATTGATCCTGTTGATGCGGGCATTGCTGACTGACCGCGCTGCCCCAGCGCTCAGTCAGCTTGCAGTAAAGACGCAAAATACTGGTCTGGATGTGCGGTTATCTTTGATGTCCGAAACGCTTTTAGCACAAGTGCCAGATTCGCTGAAAGCCTCTGTGCAGATAACACGCGACCCGTTCTCGCGAGCGGCTGTGGCGAACTGCCCCGATAGCCGCCGTGATTTCAGTGATGTGGTGCTTGGCGGCGTCATTGGCAATAGTGAACAGCGGCAAGGGTGGATGCTTTGGCCGGGGCTGGGCTGGCAAAAAGCTTCGGTAGGGTGGCGTGACGAACGGTCAGGCTGGCAAATCGGCGCAGTGGAAAAGACACAATTGGTCTTTAGTCTGAATCAGCCGCCTTGCATGGCCCAACAATATCGATTGGGGTTACCTCCCCAGTAAACGCATGTCAGTCAGTCGAACTCCATGGAAAGGAAAATAATGAAAAGAATCACAGATACCGCCCGTCAGGCCGTATTGATGCTATGCCTGTTGTTCAGTTTTTCAGGTAACACGGCCCCCGTTAATCCATCGCCCGCCTTGATCACATTGGCTTTCCAGAATGCGCCAGTGACTGTGATCCTGCAGGCGTTGGCCGATCATCAACAGATGAATTTGGTGACCGCGCCGGGCGTGGAGGGAAATCTGAGCGTCAGGCTGACGGACATCCCGTGGCAGCAGGCGCTGGATATTATTCTGCATATGGGGAAGTTAACCGTCCACAAGCAGGGTAGTGTCCTGATGGTGACGCCAGACATTGACCCCGCCACCCTTCGCCAGCAACAGAAAGAGGCCAGTGATACCGAGCTACAACAGCGGCCGCTTGCGAGCATGACGCTGGCTTTACAGAATGCCGATGCTACAGAGACCGCGGCCAGCCTGAACGCCCAGAAGGGCTCTCTGCTGTCCGAACGAGGACGTGCAACGGCGGACGTTCGCACTAACACGTTATTAATTCGGGATACTCAACAGGCGTTGGATGAAGTAGCCCCCTGGTTAAAAGAGATGGACCTGCCATTGCAGCAGGTACAACTCGCCGCTCATATTGTCACCATGAACAGCGAAAGCTTGCGCGAACTGGGCGTTCGTTGGGGGTTCAGCGGTGACACGCCCATCACCAAATCGGTCAGGATGAATAATTTCAGCATGGGGATGCCGGTTGAA